>Ga0222676_1000099_pt1 | contig 37806 bp, 48 predicted proteins | sample AntAcemetagen870_FD_179815 | JGI IMG/M metagenome (GOLD analysis project Ga0222676, IMG submission 179815) | Saline water microbial communities from Ace Lake, Antarctica - #870 | ecosystem: Environmental > Aquatic > Non-marine Saline and Alkaline > Saline | place: Antarctica: Ace Lake...
TCACTTCCACCCAGTTTGCCACACTGGGCCTGCTCAAAGCCGCCGCCCACATATTCCACTGCAAATACTAGGGGCCGCGCCGATGATTACCTTACCCCCGAACGGCGGCGTGGTCGTCTGCTACGGTGCAGGCGTCGACAGTACGGCGATGCTGGTCGCTATGCACCGGCAGGGCCTACGCCCTGACCTGATCACTACGGCCGACACGGGCGGCGAAAAACCCGAGACGTACGCCTACGCCGAGCGGATGGACGTGTGGCTTGCCTCGGTCGGCTTCCCGCCGATTACGTGGTGCCGCAAGGTCACGCTGCCGACCACGCCGTACGACGATTTGGAGGGCAACAACACGCACAACACCACGCTGCCGTCGCTGGCTTTCGGAATGAAATCCTGCTCGATTAAGTGGAAACAGGGGCCGCAAGATCAGTACCTCAAAGGCAGCCAGGCGCCGCACAACCCGATGCCCGCGCACCCGTTGTGGGGTGCCTACAAGGCGGGCGGCGCCAAGATCGTAAAGCTCATCGGCTACGACGACGGCCCGGCGGACCAACGGCGCTCAAAGCGCCTCAAGACGGCAGACGACGACTTTTCGTACGTGTACCCGCTCCAACAGCTAGGCTGGGCGCGCGAGGAGTGTATCCGGGCCATCGTCGAGGAGGGTTTGCCCGTGCCGCTCAAGTCGTCGTGTTGGTTCTGCCCGGCAAGTCAAAAGTGGGAAATTTTCTGGCTAGCCGGGACACACCCCGACCTGTTCCTCCGGGCGCTCGAAATGGAGCACGGCGCGTTGACTGGGCGGCACAGCCGGTGGGACGGGGACCTCGGCAAGTGGGCAGACGTCATACGGGGCGACACCTTCCCGAGTGCGAAGGGCACCGTCGGGCTGGGGCGCAAGTTCGCTTGGTCGTTCTACGCCCGCGAACAAGGGATCGTCGATCGGGACGGCAACATCAAGGCCAGCCCGGCCTGGCTGCTCGCGCGGTCCGCCGAGTTGAAAAACGGGGGCGGTAACGCGTCGGATACTGCGTTAGTTAGATTAATTGTTTGACAATCTATTGGAACCCTATAGAATGGCAACCAACAACCAACAACGAGGCACCACGACATGACACGCGAAGAAGCCGCTATCATTGGCGCGTTCACCGGCGTATTGCTCGGCCCGCCCGAGGACGTGCAGTCGTACGTTCAGCGCAGGACGACCGCCGATCCGGGCACCGCACTGTCCCCCGCCGAAATCAAAGAGCTGGCGCGGCCCGACATGATGAAACTGTACGGCAACATGCTTGCCGCTGAACCCACAAAAATGGAAGTGCACGACTATGAATCAATACATTGATTGGCTGCTAGAAACTATGGGCTGGGCCGTTGTGGGCCTGGCCGTGCTGGTCGCGTCGGGCAATCTGTCGGCCCTCGACGCGGCGGACGGCGGCGTGCGTAACCTCATGTTCATCGGTGGGCTGTTCTGCCTGATCGGGCTGTGGCCTACCAGACCGCCGCCGCCGTAGATCCGATCCCGGCTAGATCCGTGAGCGCCCACACCAGCCAGTCTAGCCGGTTAGGTGACGCCGCCGACGTAGACGGCGCGTATTCCATCAGTTCGGCCTCAAGCTCCGACAGGTCGTATTTCGGGTCGTGATACACCTTTTCGTTGCCCTCCTCGTATAGCGCCAGCACCGGCTCGGCCCGTGCGAATTTGCCCGTCGCGGCGTGCACTAGGATGATGTGACCTTTGAACCCGTTGTTGCGCAGATTGTCGCGCAGTAGATCGCCCCCGTTGTTTTTTTCGACCACCACCGCGTCGGCCTTGACGCGTTCGTACTCATTGATCACGACCAGCGCCCACTCACGTGGCGAGTACCTGCCCGACAGATCGCGGTTCACGCTGTACGACCCGTCGGTGTAGCTCATCGCCGTGCCGATGCCGGTCAGGTCGCTGTCTGCGTTACTGCTCACCGCCGGGTCGACGGCGATCACGCACCGTTTGCGCCGCCAGGGCGTTGCGCGGTTCCGGGCCGCCTCAATGTGCCCGGTTTTCCACAGTGAGCCCTCAACGTCAAACTTTCGCGGGGCCTGCATCATCTGCGCGTTCCACTTTCGTTTATGCGACCTCAACGCCACTAGGTGCTCGTCGTTGTGTTTGACAGGCCACAACCAGCCCTCGGGCAAGCCGTGGTCAATCTCAATGCCGTGCGTGTTCTCCGCCGGGTACGCGTCGCCCTTGCCGATCAACACCGGCATGTTCAAGTGGTGCCACGTCTCGCCCGATCCGCCGCGCAGCAAGAACCCGGCCAGGTCGTCATAGTCAACCCGCTGCATAATCAGCACTACCGGCACCGCCTCGATAGCCAGGCGTGACGACACCGTGTCGCTGTACGCGTCGTTCAGGGCCGTGCGCTTGGTTTTCGACAGAGCGTCGCGCGGCTTGATCGGGTCGTCAATCATCAGCGCGCCGCTGAACCCGTCCTGCATGTAGCCCGCCCGGAACCCCGTGACCTGTCCGAACGGTGTGGTCGCGTAAACGCCCCCGCCGTTATTCGTCCACCACATATTTTTTGCGTTGGTGTCGTTGCGTATTTTGGTCGGCCACATCGCCTGATACTCGGGCGTCAGGATCGTATTGCGCGTCGTACTGCTCGACAATCGGGTGAGGGTGTCTGAGTAGGTGAGGTGCATAAACCGGCTGTACGGGTACAGGGCGAGCCCTCGGGCCGTGAATCCGATCAGCGCCATCTCGGTTTTTGTGTAGCCTGGCGGCAGTGTGATGATGAGTCGCCGAATCTCGCCCGAGTAGACACGGTCGAGCGTGTTCTGCATGACGCTATGGTGTCGGCCGACAATCATCCGGCTGCCGCGCTGTTTCAGGAAGTACCGATTAAAGTACACGCCGTCTGCCTCGCACTCTAATTTTCGGGCCGTCGTTATCGCGTGCACTAGCAGTCGTCCTGCGTGAGCATTTGCAGGCGTAGCACTTTCCAGTCGTCCGTTGACAGCGGCACCGCGTCGTCGCCGTCGTCGCCGTCGTCGCCGTCCAGCGTTGTCGGGCCTCGACCGCCGTCAAAGCCGGGCAGTGCCTCGGGATATCCGCTAATCTTGGCGTACGCTTCAAGCGCCCTCACGGCCGCGCCGGGGTTGATCGGTATGCGCGTGCCGTCTCGGTCGAGCCGGTCCATCATGCACCTAGCCGCGATCCGTGCGAAGCCCTGCTTGAGGTCCTGCACCGACATATCGATCAGATCCTCTTGGCGTTGCTGGTGCCTCATCACCTCGGCCTGCACGCGCTGTTTGTTAAACATCACGTTGGCGTTGCGTACTCGACAGGGCCGCGTCATTGGGTCGTTGTCCGCCAGGCCCAGCTCATAGGCGGCTAGTTTGTCACCGTGCACGACGTAATGTCGGACCGCGATCTTTTGGTGTTCTGATAGTGCGTACAGTGCCACGGGGCGAAATTCCGTTGTATTTGAGCACAAACTATACCACGGCTTGTCACACTTCGGAAACACGCGAGAATGTCCAATTTGTCACACTTCGCAATCTGGCGGGAATGCAAATTTGTCACACTTGTCACACTTCAAATGCTTATTGTAGCCACAATAGGATTTTATACTTTTTTAGGCCCTTTTTATATTAAACACTTATAGCTAATTTATAGTGTGACAGTGTGACAAACCATACAGGCCGTACTTCTTAGCCGATTTCAGAGTGTGACACGAAGTGTGACAAGTGTGACAAGTGTGACAGCCCGAACAATTTGTCACACTTCGTGTCACACTTCATCTAACGACCTAGCAAGAGTGGGATCGCCGATTTGTCACACTCTGAGATTGACGTCTGTGACGCCCTAGACTATTATGACGCGAACAAGCCCTAACAACGAGCGCCACGCAATATGCCCATCTATGGTGATCCACCTTTACTGCCGCCCGGCCAAGAATTCTTCACGCCCGCCGAGGTCGCGCTGTTGTTTCGATGTAGCGTCCGGCAGGTCCAACGCATGGCCGACGCCGGGTCGTTGACGTGTATCAGTCTCACGCCGCGCGCAATCCGTATTTATCGATCCAGCGTCGAGGGCTTCTTGCGCGACGGTGAGATCACGTGAGCGAACTCGCCGCCCGACTGTTTGCTGCGGGTTTGCCGGTGTTCCCGTGCCGCGCCAACAAGGCGCCAGCCGTCCCGAAAGGCGACAGTTGGAAGATCCACAGCGCCTACCAACCCGAAACGGTGCACTGGCCGTCTGGTGTCGTCGGTGTGCCCGTCCCTGCCGGTGTGATGGTCATTGACCTAGACACCTATAAGGGCATCACGCGGGCCGACGTAGACGGCTATCTCGGGGTGTGCCTCCCGTGGGACGCCGCACTGATCCAGACCACCCTGCAGGGCGGCCAGCACTACGCGTTTGCCTGCGATTGGAAATGCCGTTTCGGGTCCAGCCTTGACGGGTACAAGGGCCTTGATACGCGCACCGCTGGCGACGGGTACATCGCGACGGGGGACGGGTACACGTGGAACGGGTTCGGCCTGTACGCGCTGGCGCACCCCGAGGCGCTGCCCCGCATACCGGACGCGTGCCGCGCCGTGCTCGAAGTCGTCCGGCACGAACGGCCCCTGCAGCCCACCGACGCGCCCACGGCGGACATCGAGGCCGTACAGGCCGCGTTATCGTTCATTGATCCCGGCGGCACGCGGACCGAGTGGGTGAAAGTCGGGCTCGCCCTGCGGCACTACTTCGCCGACGACGAGCACGCCGGGTACGTGCTGTTTGACGCCTGGTCGGCCGGTGAGCTGTGGCGCGACGGGTGCCCGAGCAACTACATCGCCGAGCATATCGAGGCGCAGTGGGGCAGTTTTAAGGCCGAGGGCGACACGACGGTCGCCAGCCTGTTTTACGAAGCCATACAGGGCGGCTGGCTGCCCCCGACAACGCTTAACACCTCGGCCGCGTTCGGCGCCGGTGCGGCACCTGCCGACGCGTTCCGCGATCTGGTCGACGACATACAACAGGGCGGCGGCGATCCGAACCGCACACTGGATCTGGTGACGCGGGTCGCCAGTCTGCCCGCCGCACCGCTTCAACGGGCCGCGCTGTTAGCGGTCCTAACGCGTGAGCTGAAAGACGCCGGGCTGTTGACCAAGGCGGTACGCGCGCAGCTCGATACGGCGGCAGGCGCACCGGCTGCCCCAAGGGTGCCAGGCACTTACGGCCCGAATCACACCGAAAACGCGCTGCAGTTTCTCGGCGCGGAGTACGCGGGCGGTGCGCTGGTCGTCAGCGACCAGGTGTTCTACACCTACACGGGGCAGGCGTGGGTCAGCGTTGACGACGACGATCTGCGGCACCGCATCACAATGGCAATGATCGACAGCCGCCCGCAGCACTCAACGATCACGGGCACGTTTGCGATGATGGGCAGCCTGGCGCACACCGACAAGAAAATTGGCGTGATACCGCCTAACCTGATCCTTTTCCAGAACGGCGTGCTGGATCTGTACACCGGCAGCCTAGCGCCGCACCATCCCGGCTATTTTACGACAAACATCATGCCGTACGCGTTCAACCCGAACGCGCCGTGCGCAGGCTGGCTGGCGTTCCTGTACGAGGTGTTCGAGGGCGACCCCGAGCGCGTGGCGTTGCTGCAGGAATGGTTCGGGTACATGCTCTCGGGCGGGTACGCGCATCATAAAGTCATGCTGTTGTTGGGTGCCGGCCGGTCCGGCAAGTCGACGATAGGTCGCGTGCTGCGGCAAGTCGTCGGCAGCCAGAACTATTCCGGCGGATCGTTCGCCGCGTTCACGACGGACCCGTACATGGAAAGCCTGCGCACGAAACCCGTGGTGTTTATCGGCGACGCGGCGGCCAGCATACCGCGCCAACAGGTCGGCCAGGTGATTGAGCGGATTAAAACGATCAGCGGCAACGACGAGGTGACGTTCAGCCGGAAATACAAGTCGACCCTGTCCGAAGCACTGCCGAGCCGGATCACGATAGCGAGCAACAGCATACCGCGCCTGTTCGACGACTCGGGCGCGTTGGCGTCCCGTCTGTTGGTGATCCCGTTCGAGGTGTCGTTCTACGGCCGCGAGAATCTAGGGCTGTTTGATGAGTTGATGGGCGACTTGGAGGGCATCGGGCTGTGGGCTCTGCAGGGGCTCGCCAGGCTCAACGAGCAGGGCAGATTCACCGAACCGGCGGCAAGCCGGGCCGAGGTCCAGCACATCGGCGAGATGTACAGCCCGATGGCTGAATTCCTTGATGATGTGTGCACCTTTGACGCCAACGCGATATCGACATCAGACGAGGTCTACGCCGCGTACAGGGTGTGGGCCGTTGCTGGCGGCGAGGCACGGATCATGGCGCCGCGCACGCTGGTGAGCGCGTTTAAGGACCTGCTACGCGGTAAGGGCGTTAAGTACGGCGTACATCGCCGGGGTGACGTCCGCAGCCGAGGGTTCAAAGGTATCGCCCTACGCGAGCAAGACAGCGCAACGGTGGGCGCGTTTACCCCGAGGGCGGTTAAGTGACCGCGCCGGGCGTGTCGTTCATGGCCTGGTTGCGCCATCGACCCGAGTACGTTGATCTGCACGACGACGCGGGCGGCCACGTGCGGTCGTTGCGCGGGCTGGTCAGGGACATGGTGCGATCGGGTGCGTGCGTTGAGGCGTGCGACATGCTGGTTCTAGCGGTTAGACACTACGCCGACGAGTACCCCGACGATGTGTCGTGGCCCGTCGGCGCGTGGTGGGAAGATTTGGCGGAGTGGGCCGGTTAGCAGGCCCGCCCCGCTTCGTACATGTCGTCGGCGGGCATGAAGTCGCTCACGTTGCGAACACCCGGAACGTCGCCACGAGCAACGACATCAGCATCAGAGCGAGCGCGACTGCCGACGCCCGCGACTGCCAGGTAGTCGCCCGCCCTACTTGCTGCGCGTACCACTCCTCGTACTCCGGGTTCGACTTGGCCGACGGTAGAACGTGATTGTTAGCCAGCCGGGCCCTCGATTCTGCTATGGTCACGGCCTGCCGGTCATTTTGCCTTTTCAGGGTAGCCACTTCGTTTTCAAGCAGAAATATCCGTTCGTTGAGACTGGCGATAACCTCACCCGACGCGCTCACAAATCACCCCCTAACACCAACGGTTCGACCGTGTAGGCCGTCACGCCGTTGACTGTCGTCAAGCACATCATTGACGTGCAAACGCCGCCGTAGATGCTGACGTCGACGGCCCCCTCCTCGGCGGCTTTCCGGGAGTCAAACAAGACGCCCTGAACCGTCGGGCCTGTACGTGCGGGGCACCCAACGATCAGTTGATACCCCACCGTCTTGACGGGCCGTGTGTGCAGGCAGGGTTCCGCCGACGACCGGAAACCCACGATAAACGCCTCGCCAGTATCGTGCGCCGCGCCCAACACCTCGTACGGTTTCGCCCTGTCGGGCACTACGCGTTGCAGGAACACGACGGGCGTGGTGCCCTCGGCGTCCGTGCAGACGATCCGCGCGCCGTACATCGCCCCGTCGGTGGTGCGAAGCTCACACCGCCCGCCGTCCCTATCCATTGTTACCTTTAAATCAAACATCTTTACCCTCCGGGTATTTAGTGCCAAACGGTCGAGCCCCGAACGGGGCGCCCTTGCCGCACGCGTCGCACTTGATGGTCGGCACGACGTTGCGGTGATAGTTGTCGTCGTCATAGCCGTGTATCTTTTGCTCGTGCTCGCAGTGCTCACAGACAGCCTGCGCGGTAAAGTCGCGCCGGTGCTGCGTGATAATGTATAGAATTCTCATCGGTTTAATGCCCTTGTTAAAATGTTTAATGGGTCGCGGCACTGGTCCAGCACCACGTCGTGTTCGTCGGCTGGCAGCTCGGTGCCGTGCATCAGCGCACCGCGCCGGTCAAACCGCCAGTCGTACGCGAGGCCCGAGGGCGTCACGCCGGTGATGGTGTAGCCGTCGGCTGTTCGTTGTATCCGCATACTACCCCCCGTCCCGTATCAATGTGCGCAGCGCCGCGTCGGCCAGGCGCCGAACGCGGGCCGACTCCAACGCGGGCAACGTGGTGCCCGACAGGCAGGCCCCGTCGAGTGAGTATTCGATAGTGACCTGCGCGCCGCTGGCCGCCGTGCATATCGCGGTAAACCCCGTCGCCGTTCGCGTCACGTTCATAGCAACAACCCGAGCGCGCCGACGATAACCAACCCGAGCAGGCCGACCGACATCAGCACCGTCATGGCGTCAGCGGCGGCCAGCTCGTCGTCGCCTGCGTGTAGCGGCTCACGCCCGACGTACTGGCCGGGCTGCGCGTGCTTGTGCCAGTCGGGGCTCGACGGGTCGACGGGCATAAACACCACCCCGACGGCCTGCCCGTCGTCGTCGGTCAGTGCGTCAATAAACCCCCACGGGGCGGCTTTACGCGGGCCGGTGATGAACAGGGTCCACGTGTCCGGGTCGGCGCTGTGCACTCGATGGAAACGGTTAGCGGGTACGTGGTTCAGCCAGCGTACGCACCGCGTCACGAGCGTGCAGCCGTTCGGTGCGCTCGGGTCCAGATCCGTGACGACCTCCTCGACATACCCGCCAGCCAGCACCAGAGACAGCCCGTCGGACGGGTGATTGTGTAGGTGTTCGAGCGCGTCGGAGCCGACAAAACGGTGCAGGTAGAACACGCGGCCCAACAGCGCGCCGAGATAGTAACGTTCGAGGTACGGCGAGCCCGCCGTCTTGATCAGACGACACGGCAAACCGGCGGTGCGCGCGTACAGCGCCCGGCGGATCATTTCGCGATCCTCTGCGCTGGGGTGAATCCCGCTATGCGCAACGCCTGCCACTCGCTGGCCGCCTGTTCATCGGTCAGCGTATCGCGGGCGTACGGTCGGTCGGCCACGGGGTCGTCCCAAAAGTCGAACCGGCCCGCGTACTGCCCTTGGTGCGCGACTTCTGGCGGGTTGGGTATGGCGTCCCGCATCGACTGCTGGAACGAGGCGAACACATCGGCGCGCCCGCGTGGCTGGGTGTTTTGGTCTTTCGCGCGGTATGGCCGTTCGGGCGTTCTGGCGGCGCCCGCGTCGTACGCCTTGCGCAGGGCCGTTTCAATGTTCAGCACCGACAGCCCGTGATAGTCTTTTTGCGGGTTGCCGGTAAGGGTGAAGGTGCGCACGCCTAGAAACTGGCGCGCAATGTCGCGCAGTGCTAAACGTCGTGGCAGGTCGTCCATGTTGCTCTCCTCGTTAGTGATAGCGCCCATACTAAAAGCGGCGCCGATAGTTTGTCAAACAATTAAACGTTTTATTTCACGCCGGACCCGAACCGACAAGACCATCGGATCAACGACCCCCGCCGCGAGGGCCTGCAACAGCACGCGGGCCTCGTTGTGCTCAACGGCGTGCTGGACCAGTGCGCGGCGCACCGAGATCATGTCGCCAAAATGGTGCTCGATAGCAGGCCCGGATATGCCCGACGCGTCGGCCAGCTCCGCGCGGGTCAGACTCTCGAACGTGGCGCGCCGCTCATTGATCAGCACGCACGCCACCGCCAGCACCATGACGCGTCGCACATCGCCGCTGTACCGCCGGGCCGTCACAATGTCACCTCGCCCGTGCTAAACTGAAAGTGCCCGCCGACGCTCGTCAGCAGTGCGCCGAATGCTGCCTGCGCCTGCTCGCGTTTCTCGTGCCCGAACGTCCAGCCCGCCCGCTTACATTCAATACCGCCGATCTGCGCGATGGTGGTGCCGACGTGCGCGGGCGTGATCAGCCGAGGTATCGCGAGGATCAGATCCGGCGATTTAAACCGCTCGTTGATGGCCGCCGACTCATTCGCCAGGCCGTACCGCACGGGCGGCGTCCGCTCACCGCATACGCGACACTTTGACGGTGTGGCCCCGACGTTGTTACGCCAGGCGTAAGCGCCCTGTGTCGCGATCGACAGGCGCGCTTGTTGCTGGGTCGCCCCCTCGCTCAATCCGGCCTCGCTGTGGCCCGCTGCGTGCGCGCCTAGAACGTGGCCTGCTAGATCGCGGGCCGCCTCGGGGTACTGTTTCGCCCATTCTTGATAGTTCATGCCATATCCTCGTTAAATCGTCGGCCAATCGTAGCGATTAGCGCGTCGGTGTCGTTAGCGTCTAGGCTCATCGCGGTAGCCATGTCGACGCGGAAACGGTGGTAAAACCGTCGTTGTTTCTCGGCCAGATCCCGCCCGGCGGGCTGCATACCGACCCACCAGCCGATCAGCTCTTTTAGCACGGCGGTTCGGTGCCTGGCGGTGCGGTGCCGTTTACGTGCAGCACCTCGGCCCACGGCGGGCACGTTGCGCGAGATCAGGTCCCCGTCGTACTCCTCGTCGGTCATGTTGCGGGCCGCATACGCGGCGTACAGTTCGTTGAGCGCGGCGACATCCAGCTCGAACAGGTCCCCGTCGACTTGATCGGGCCGGGCGCGCCCCTCGGGCTCGGGCGGGATCGCGCAGCCCGGCTGGCTTTGATACGGGCACAACGCGTAGTACGCGTCGTACGGCTGGGTGCAGCCTCGGCATATTTTCTGCGGGATAGTGTCGACGGGCGACACCCTGTCGCCTTTCGGCCGACTGTCGAGTGTCCAGCGGCGCGGAAACGACGGCAGGCCCCGGTTCCGCTCCCAGTTCCGCACGGGGTCAATCACGATGGCGTGCTCTTTGCCGTCCATGACGCGCAACGCTCGGCCCACCATCTGCAGGTATTTGCCCAGCGACGCGGTAATTCGTGCGAGTATGACGCACACCACCGCCGGAACGTCGAACCCCTCGTCGAACAGATCCACGTTAACGAGCACCTGCGTCTCGCACCGCTCGAACAGATCCAGCTCGCGGTCCCGCACGCCGCTGTCCGTCTTACCCGACAACGCCACGGCCTTGACGCCGTCCAGCCGGAACGCGGCCGCCATGTCCTCGGCCGTCTCCACGTCGGGGGCAAACACGATAGTCTGCAGGCCGTCCGCATACTGGCGGTAGTGTCGGACCACGTCGCCGACGATATGCGACGCGACGGCCCGTTTGCGCCGCTCTTTAACGGATACATCGCCCGTCGAGTCGAGCGCCAGGTCGGCGATGTCCATGTCGCTATCAGGGCAGAAATATTTAAACGGCGACAGAAACGCGTTATCGATCAGCCATTGCGGCGTCGGGCCGAGGACCATCTCTCGGGCGTACCCCTCGGCGTGCGCCCCTAGCCCCTTGCCGTCGGCCCGCTCCGGGGTGCCTGTCACGAACAGCCGTTTCGCTCGATGGAACTGATCAACAGCCCGACCCCATAGGCCCGACCGGACATAGTGGTGGCCTTCGTCGAATACGGCGAACGTGACCTGCGCCAGCCATCGCTGTGTGATCGTATTCGCGGCTGTCGACTTGCTGGTCATGGTCTGCACCGACACGACCCCAACGAGCGACTGTTGGTCTACAAACGACCGGCCGAACTTCTTTAGGTGTCGCCGACGGATACGGCCGACCTCGTCGCGCGGCCCTATAACTCGGTGCACGACGCCGAACGCGGCCAGCGTGACCGATATCTGGCGGACGATCTCCCGGCGGTGTACGACGATCGCCGCCGCCCCGACGTGGTCCGCGACCATGCTGCAGAAAACCACCGTCTTGCCGCCGCCGGTCGGCAGCACGCCCAGCACGTCGCGCACTGCGTCGAGGGCGGCGTTTAACTTGGTTTTAAACTTGCCTTGGTGCTGGTGCAGCTTGATCATAATTGTTTGTGTACTTTTCTTATTGACAGTTGTCAGCGTACGCTATAACGTGGTGGTTCGTCAATCAATCAACCCAAAAAGGACGCACATACATGACGATCAAAATAGAATTCCCATCGGGCGAGACGCGCCTCGCTGGCCTGTTAGGCCGGGCGCTCATGGAGTACGCCGGGCACGTGGCGCCGATGGTCGGCACTGTGGCGGCCGACACCGCGCCAGCCGACACCGGCAGCAACAGCGCGCTTGACCAATTCCTTGACGCTGGCGAGACCGGCGGCACACTACCAGACGACGACGACGCCCGCGTTGACCATAAGGGCGTTGCGTTCAACCCGGCCTACTGCGGCGAGTCGGCCGACCCTTTCTACAAGGGCGGCAAAACGTCCGGCCAGTGGAAAAAGAAACGCGGCGTTGACGAGGGCGATTACGAAGCCTGGTACGCCGACCAGCTCGCCGTCAGTACGGCACCGCAATACGACGATGAGCCCGGCGACGAACCGAACACAGCCGGTGCGTTTACGGCCGCCCCTGAGCCCGAGCCAGAAGTCGAGGCAATACCCGAGGACGCGGGGTCGTTCATGGTGTGGTGCTCGGAGAGACAAGCCAACGGCACGCTGTCGCCGGAGCAGTTAGCCAACGCATACGCGGGGCTCGGCCTGCAGATCGGCGATCTGTTTCCACCCACCACCACGAACCAGATCGCGGCCAACGTGCGAGCAGTCTACGCGGCGCTGTGCAGTGAGTGATCACGCGCCACTACCGCCCAGCGGTGCTCACGTGTGGGGGGTGTGCTCCGGCGCACCGCTCGCCGCGAAGCACGCGCCCGCCGACCGATGGGACGGCCGAACCGAGGACGGCACCGCCGGGCACTGGGTCGCCGCCGAGGTGCTGGCGTTGCTGCGTGACGGAACGCCAAGCGCGTGCGACGACTATGTCGGGCAGACTGCCGAGAACGGCGTGGTCATTGACGCCCACATCGCGGAAGGCGCGCAGGTGTACGTCGACGACGTGGCCGAGGTCATGGATCAGCAGGCCACTGAGTACGACATGCTGATCGAGGAACGCGTCGACATGCCGCGCATTCACGCGTTGAACTGGGGCACGCTCGATCTGTCGATAGTGTCGCGGGCCACGGCAACGATCTGGCTTTGGGACTATAAGGGCGGCCACCGGTTCGTCGACGCCAGGCACAATTTGCAGCTCATTGACTACGTAGAGGGCCTTGTCGAGCGCCTAGGCATAGCGGCCAGCGCCGCTCACTGGTTCGTTCGGTTTCGGATCGTCCAGCCGTTTGCGTATCGCGAGAGCGGCCCGGTTGTGGAGTGGGCCGTGCGCCTGCCCGAGCTTCGTCCGTTTTTGGAACAGCTCAAACGGCAGGCCGTTGAGTCGCAGACTAACCCGACGCTCACCGCTGGGTTACACTGTCGCGACTGCCCGGCGAACGGCCGGTGCACCACGGCGAAAGAGTTTCTGTATGCGTGGGGCGACTACACTCGCAGACCGTACGCTATGGACGGCATGAGCGCCCCGCAGCTCGCCACCGAGCGCAAGTTGCTGCAGGATATGCTATCAGTCGGTAAGGACCGGCTCGCGGCCATTGACGACGACTTGACGGCCCGCATACAGACGGACGGCGGGGCAGGCACCGGCCTGGCGCTGCAAGCTGGCGCAGGCCGCGAAGTGTGGCGGGTGCCGTACGAGCAGGTCCTCGCGTTCGGCCAGCAGTTTGGCGCGGATCTCAAAAAGCACGAAACGATAACCCCGCAGCAGGCCCGAGCGTTGGTGCCTAAAGCATTAAAACTGGCGTTTGACAGCGTCGTCAAGAACATCACAAAGCGCCCCGTCGGGTCGCTGAAACTCATAGACGCGGCAGACAGCAAGACCGCCCGCGCTTTTAAAAAGGACTAGAAAATGCCTAGATTTACAGACACGCAAACCCGTATTAATAACTGCGTCGTGGTTTGGGACGCGATAACCTCACCCGACGAGGCGCCCGGCGGCAAGGGCGGCAACGCCTACTCGCTTAAAGTAGTGACGCGCGCCGATAACCCCGACTTGGCGATACACAATCAGGTCGCAACAAACTGTTTGGCCGAGTCAAAATGGCGCGGCACCCTGCCTAACAACGCGCGATGGGCGATCGGCGAAGTACGCGACGGCGAATTTGGCGGCCTGTTTCCCGGCCACGTTGTGCTGAACTGCAAAACGCGCCGCCTGCCGGACGTTTACGACGAGAACGGCGTGCTCAAGGACAATATGTGGTACGGCGGTTTGCTGTACGCGGGCCAGTCTGTTGACGTTCTGGTGCACGCCTACGACTACGACATGGCGGGCAATAAGGGCATAGCCTCGGGCCTCGACGCGTTCGCCGTTAACGTCAGCCGCAACGCGCAGCGCCTCGATATCCCGAGCAGTGGCGGCGGTGGCGGCGGCGACACGGCGGGCGCGTTCGGCGGCGGCGGCAATAGCGGCGGCCAGCAGCCGAATACCGGCGGCAATAACGGCGGCAATAACGGCGGCCAGCAGTACAACAACCAGCAGCCCAATAACGGCGGCGGGTACAACCCGAACGGTAACGGCAATCAGCAGCCCAATAACGGCGGCGGGTACAACCCGAACGGTAACGGTAACGGTAACGGTAACGGTAACGGTAACGGTAACGGTAACGGTAACGGTAACGGTAACGGTAACGGTAACGGTAACGGTAACGGTAACGGTAACGGTAACGGTAACGGTAACGGTAACGGCGGCCAGCCGACGCAAGCGCACAATTTCCTGCCCAATAACGGCGGCGACAGCTACCACGACGACATCCCGTTCTAGCATTGAACGTGCTACAATCAGCGCGGCCCACTCCGGGTCGCGCATTACGGGGTTAACGAATGCACACACAAGGCCACCAGATACCTGTCGGGCTGCCCGGCACGTGCTCGACCATCTGCGCGTCGGGCGACTTCGAGACATACAGCGAGGCGGGTTTCCGTCTCACTGCGGACAACAAAATCAAAGGCAACGCGGCAGACGGCAAGGGCGGCTTGCCCGTCGTCGGCACGCCCGTGTATGCCGAACACGTCAGCGCCGAGGTGCTGGTGTTCTGGTACGACCTGAAAGACGGCAAGGGCCGCCGACCGTGGTTTCCCTGCGCACCTAACCCGCTGGACCTGTTCGAGCACATCGCGGCGGGCGGGCTGTTCGAGGCGTGGAACGTCACTTTTGAGTTTTACATCTGGAACCTGGTGTGCGTGCGAAAATACGGCTGGCCGCCGTTACCGCTCGAACAGTGCAGGTGCGTCATGGCACGCGCCAGGCGTAACAGCCTGCCCGCCGGGCTGGATAACGCCGCGAAGGTGCTAGGCACGCTGCAGAAGAACCCCGAGGGGGAGCGCCTGATTCGGAAATTGACCCGCCCGCACACCCCGACCAAGAACCGCCCGGCGATCCGATGGACACCCGCGACGGCCTGGCCTGACTTCGAGGCGTTCTATCGATACGGCGAGGGCGACGTTGGGGCCGAGGATGCCGCCGCAACGCGCATACCGGACCTTACACCGGCCGAGCTGGCAAGCTGGCAATTAGATCAGCGCATCAACGCACGCGGCGTGCAGGTCGACGTAGCGGCGTTAGACGCGGCGCTCGGCATATTGCGACAGACCGAGGACAAGTACAACGCCGAGTTGCAGACGATCACGGGCGGCGCGGTTAAAGGCGTGGGCGAGATCGCCAAGATTCAGGCATGGATGGCGGGGCGCGGATACCACATTGACAACATGCAAAAGCCCACGGTTGACGAGGCAGTACGAGCGGGTGACGCTCCGCCAGATTGCCAGCGCGTGCTAGAAATACGACAGGAACTCGGCGCGGCCAACGTCAAGAAATTGCGCACGCTCAAGCTGCAGGTGTCAAGCGACGGGCGCCTGCGCGATCAGTACAAGTGGTGCGGTGCGGATCGGACAGGCCGGGCCAGCGCGGGCGGCGTGCAGCTCCAAAACATCACGGCGAAAGGCCCCAAGTCGCAGTTGTGCTGCGCGTGCGAGCGTTATAGCGGGCAGGGTGCGCGGTGCCCCCGCTGCAGGTCCGACGACGTGGCGGCCTGCGTTGATTGGACCGTCGACGCGGTGGACGACGCAATTAAAGACATTATCACGGGCAGCCTTGACCACGTTGAGCGCGTTTGGGGCTCGTCGATAACGGTTCTGTGCGGCATCCTGCGCGGCCTGTTCATCGCTCGCGAAGGGCACAAGCTGGTGTGCGTGGACTACTCGGCGGTTGAGGCGGTCGTCGCCGCCTGTCTGTCGCGCTGTCAATGGCGCATCGAGGTTTTCAGCACACACGGCAAGATATACGAAGCCAGCGCCGCAAAGGCGACGGGCATACCCTTTGAAACCATACTGGCGCACAAGAAAGAGCACGGCACGCACCACCCGGCCCGAAAGGGCGTCGGTAAGATCCGCGAACTGGCGGGCGGGTACGGGGGGTGGATCGGCGCCTGGCGCAATTTCGGTGCCGACGACTATTTCGACAGTGACGACGAGATCAAAGCCGACGTGCTGGCCTGGCGCGATGAGTCGCCCGAAATAGTCAATATGTGGGGAGGCCAGTTCGTGCACTGCGGGCCGGGCAAGTGGGACTACCGGGCCGAGCTGTTCGGGTTGGAGGGCGCCGTTATCGAGGCAATCAGGAACCCCGGCCAGTGCTTCGCCGTGCAGGACATCACATACGCCGTCCACGACGACGTGCTGTACTGCCGCCTGCCCTCGGGTCGGTTTCTGCACTACCACCGGCCCAGGCTGTCGCCGACCGAGGACAAGCTGCGGCGCGGCCCGGCAGTCAAGATCACGTTCGAGGGCTGGAATTCTAACAGCCAGAAGGGCGCCGTCGGCTGGTGGCGCATGGAGACGTACGGCGGGCGGCTGTTCGAGAACGTTGTGCAGGCCACGGCCGCCGACCTGCAATTTGATGGGCTCGCTGGTGCAGAGAGCGAAGGGTATGCTATTGTTATGCACACACACGATGAGGGCGTGGCCGAGGTCCCGCTTGGGTTCGGATCGCCGGAACACCTCACCGAGATTATGATCCGCCGCCCGTCTTGGGCGAGCTGGTGGCCGATACGCGGCGCCGGATGGCAGCACAAACGATATCAAAAGGATTAGAAGATGCCCGACAAACAACACAAGCCGGGTGCGCCCCGAGGCAACAGCAACGCCTTGAAAAGCGCCACCCCGCGCAATAAGTTTTTGAGCTGCCGGTGCACTGAGGACGAACACGTCGGCGTCTTAAATGCTGCCGAGGCGCAGGGCGTCAAGCCATCGGAATGGCTGCACGCCTTGACGGTGGCCGCGCTAGGATAGACAATGCTGCAAACACCTAATTAGCGGAGTGCGTAGCGTGGCGATAGCAGACAAAGAACAGTGGCAATTTTACGGCGTGCTAACTATCGCTCTCGGCGCGCTCATCAGTGCACTGTGGCCCGCTTTCATGGCAGACGAGAAAAGCTGCAGCACGTTTAACATGGAACTACGCGAGGAAAACTACGGCCTAATGCGTGAGAACGTCGAGCTAATCAACGACCTGGCGAGCAAGATAAACAGCCAGGCCGTGCTCGGCACCACGCTGGATGGTATCCGACACCCGATATGGGTCAACGAGGTGGTGCACCTCGACAAACCCAACGCGCAAGGCAAAATGATCGACTTTCGCATGGTGCACATTAACCTCGCTTTCCAGTCGAAATTCGAGGTCAGCAACACCGCCTATCAGGGCAAAACCGCATTCGAGATCGGATGGCCGCCCAAAACGGCCGACCTTGCCTATTACAGCGACTTGATGGCCTACCAGAAGGGCACCATACGCGCCCCGCAGACGTTCACCTCGGTACTAGGCGGCGTGGACGAAGTGACGGAGATGATCGACAAAACATTAGTGCGTATGCCGGACGGCCGCGAGGTCCTGATCTGCATGGCGTACACCTTTGGCATGAAGTGATACAGGACGCACACAGATGGGCTTACCGACCTTTACAAACCCCGTTCGAGTAGATCACGCAGGCGACGGCCATTTCGGCAAGCCGCGCGGCGGGCACACGCACACCGGCGAAGATGCACTGTGCATTGTCGGTGCGACGGTCCGATCTGGCGTGGCCGGTAAGGTCACGAAGTTGGGGTTCTGCTACGGCAGCGGGCCTGGCGCATGGGACGCGCCTCGGCCGTACCGCTACGTCGAGGTGACGTGCGTCGAGGGCCTAAAGCACCGATACCTGTACGTTGAGCCGTCGGTCGACATCGGCGCCCGGATTACTGTCGGCGTGCCTATCGGCGTGGCGCAGGACGTGGCGGCCAGATACCCCGACTCGGGTATGCTGGCGCACGTGCACTATGAGGTGTTTGAGGGCGACAAGCAGTATCTTGACCCGCGTCAATTCTAGGCGACTAAGCCCCCTGAAAAACGCGTAGTCATAGCACCGGGTGCCGCGTAGATGTCCACGACCTTAGCACCCCCCGACGTGGCGATAGTTATGCTCGCTGATTCTCCCGCGTCAAGGTCTGCGAACACACTGAGAGTTACGTTACTAACTGCTCCAGCAAACCCAGAAGCGTAGCTTCGGTTCGGAGTGACTAAAGTGATCTCGGTCGTAGTGCCTGCGCCATTTTCTGAAATCCACACCTGAGCGTCAAAGCGATAGATCCCCGTTCGGGGTGCGGTATAGGCACCCGTGGTAGTGTTGAAATAACCCCCGATATTAACTAGGGCATTATCAAAAACTACGCCGTACACCGTCCCGTCTCCCGTAACGTTAGTAAGGCTAGTCCCCATCGCTGCGCTAAACGCCGAGGTGTCTACATCGTTAAGAACATTAGCCCCGACATCGCCGTACTCGCTTGTGTAGTACGTTCCCCTGAAATCGTTACCCGTAACGACTGAACCGGAAACATTACTTCCCCCCATTTTTAGACCGTATGTGGGGGTGAAGTTTGGTGTTCTAACAGTGTTGTCCTGAACCCGCATTCCAGCTACCGTGTTGGCGCCAGAATAAGTTACAACAATGGCCGCGCCAGCAATATTAGTACCAGTCGCATTTATACGATTACAGTCTATAATCGTGTTTCCCACGATGTACTCATTGTTTGAGTTAATGGCCAATATGCCGCTTTTGTTAGCTTCAAAGACTATATTACTATCTATGATACAGTCGTTGTTAGACTCCGACGCGATTCCTATTTCTTGTGTGTTGTTAACGACGTTGTTGTTAACGGCAGTTCGAGTCGATTGAAACAGATAGATGCCGTGGTAATTGGCAATTTTAATAGTGTTGCCAGTAACAGTGCTATCCGTAACAGCGGCAAGGGTTAGTCCGGACAAAAATTGGGGCTGCGTGTTGTTGTCAGCCGTCGGGTATGTACCGGTGCTGGCGTCACAAGTTATTAAGTTACCGCTAATCACAGACTCACGACACGCGTCAATAGAAATACCGCCCTGCGATTGAGCGTTAGATACCTGATTATTTGAGCAATTTAACTTTATGACGTTAGTTGCATCAATCGCTGCGCGGGGCCACACGTCACTACCTGTCGGGGTCGCGAGGCAGTTATCCTGCAATAGATTATTAGTCAGGGATATGTTAGATCCGAGGAAACCGGCGCCTAAGCCAGTGTAGACAGCTATGCCAGAACCGTAGTTTCGCAGCAAAGTGTTTCCGGTAACAATGACATTATTTGATGTTTGTCCGGGTATAGGCTCGATATCTATGCCTGCACATATTTCGGTATGATCAGGGTTGAACGTGTCGCTAATGGTACATCCTGTAATCAGTACGCCGTCCACGTCACTAACTGCAATACCATTCCGGCGGGCCTCTTTTATGACGCAATCTCGAACTGTAACGTTCTTAGATTTATTAGTCGGGCCACCGCCCGCTCCGATGTATATACATTCCCCGTTGCTGCCAGTAAAGTTTAAGTCAGCTATTAAAATATTTCCGCCTTCCGTTATGTTTAGGGTAATAGCGTTTGCGGCGGCGTTGTTTTCCACGTAACCAAGCAGAGTCCCCCCGCCTGATATCTCGAAATTAAATACGTTATTGCACTGGATCACGTTGTAGACCACCGCAGTGTCCACATTCATTATTGTGCTTCCTTTCTGAACCGTCCACTTGGTATTACTCCTCGCTTCGAGTACGTTGTTGCTAACTAAATAAGTAAACGGGTCGCAAAAAACCACGTTTTTATCAGAAGCTATAGCGGCTACTATTGCCGCTGTGTCGTTAGTCGTACCGTTGCCCACCGCCCCGTACACCCCGACGTTTGCGTCGCCCACCGCGTCAAACTGCTTACCGTCAGCATCGTAAAACTTACCGTCAGCATTGGGCCAGTCGCCCGCCTTGCCTGCCGTCGTCACTCCCGTGTGCGCGTGCGACGCCCCGCTGCCTGGCGTGTTGTCGTCGTCGTAGAAGTTGCCCCGGACGATGAACCCGGTGGTGGCGCCGACGTGCGACTGGGTCGCGGCCGCTGTTGAATACTGGTACGCCTTTTCGCTCAACGCCCGGCCGTACGCATCAACGACGCCCTGATCGGTTAGCGGCAGAATACGAAACTTCGCGTCGTCGTCGCTGGCCCACGTGCCCGACGTGCTAAACGGCAGCGCGGACGGCAGCGGCGAGTAGTACACACCGTCGCGCAGCACAACGGCCGTGTAGTCGGCGTTCGTGAACGTCAGCCCGCCCGCGTACGCGACGGGGGTCCGCATCCCGAGGCCCGCCAGGCGGCCTTTTAGTGTTTGCGTGATCACGCCGCCGGGCGACGTGACGGTCGGCAGTTGCGATTCGACGATCTCGTCAATAAACGTAATATCTGCGGCCAGTCCGGCCAGGTTTGCAGCGGTGATAGTCGTCATAGTGCGGGCCTCGTTGGCGGCGTCGTGGTGTCGGCCGCGTAGTATTGATCGGTATAGTTTATCAGTTCGAGCCGGATATTGCCGCGCTCGTCGGGGGTTTTACGTTGAACGAGATACGCCTCGGCCACGTCGTTGCCGTCCGGGCCGAACGAGTACAGGGTGCCGCGCTGGTAGGCGTCGTCGCCTCGAACCTTGATGGTGAACGGCGCGGCGGTCGCCAGGACGAACCCGCGCAGCCCGTCAGGGCGTGCCGTGACGGTTATCGCCGCGTCGGCTGGTGTGCCGTCAGCGTCCCGTAGAACCACGCTGTGGCCGCCAGCGGCAAAGGTGCAGTCTTGCGAGGTCGTGACGGTTAAACCGCTCACGGCCAACACCTCGCCGTCTGAGGTGAGCGCAGCAATGCGCGTGCCGTCAACGTGTTGAATGCGCGCGTTGAGCGGCAACAGTGCGCCGTCGAGCGTGACCGTTGACTCGACCGTGACGCGTCGGTATATCTGGCGCCTGAATTCGTACTGTGCGCGGTCCCACGCCTGCGACCATTGCCGTATTCCCGTCGCCTCGATCCGTAGCGGGTTGACCGCGTTTGGGTATACGCCGTGGTTCGGGTCGCTGGCGGGCAGATCGTCCGGGAACGTCAGCACGCGGGTGTTGTTGTCCGTCAGGTCGTTGTACTCAACGGCCACGCCGTCGGTGTCCAGCGGCCGGTTGAACCGTACGCTGCGGGTTTCCGCGTCGGGCTTTTTGTTGCGCCGGTTAAACAGGCCGCGCGCCACGGGCTGCACCTCGTCGCGTATGACGCTGAACACCGACCCGGTTTTATACAGGAACACCCGGCACGCCTGCACGATGAGGCGCATTTCTTCAAGCGCGGGCAGGTTCTTATCGTCGAACGTGTAACTGAACTCGCCCTTCTCGCCGCTAAACGACGCATTGAGTGCGGTCTGCACGTCGTAGACCGCCTGCACGTCAAGCGCGGCCAGCGTTGAGGCGGCCAGCTTAGGGTCGAGCAGGTAGTGCAGCAACGCGTCGGCCATCTTGCGCGAGGCGACCAGCCCGGCACCCGTCGCGATGTTGCCGACCACGGCCGAGCCGTCCCACGTCACGGTCTTGCGCGTCGCCTGCACGTTGAATTTGCGTTCCTGCAGGCTCGCCACTTGCTCGGTGGCCTGCGCCTGTATGATGGCGCGCGTGGTGCCCGTCGTGTCGGCGGCCGTGATGTTCTCGATACCCGCGAGGCGTGTCCATCGGATCTCGTCAACACGGGTTAACGTCGCGGGCTCGTCGAAGGTCTGCCGGTTAGCGGTGACGCGGTAGCGCGTGTTCACCACAAAATCGCTGTTCGCGGGCGTTATTTTGTACGTCCAGAACCGGGGGTCGCGGGTGTCGTCGGTCAAGGTGATCAGCACAGTGAAGTCGTCGCCCGTCGGGTCGCCTGAACTGTCTATCTCCTCGAACACAAACCGCACCACGACCGTAACGGGCTGATTGAGGTCCAGCCCTCGCGCCAATCCGCTAGGCGCCTGCAGGTCGAGCCACACCTCGTCGTTGCGGTCCGTGCCCGGTATGACAAACGGCCCGATAAACGCGTCAGTGCTGGGCAGTGTTACTGTAGGCGACACCATCCCGCCCATCACGAAAAACAGTACGTTCGACGTAATGCCGTTGAAGTTAGACCACGCGCTATTCTCCACGGCGGCGTCGGCGAGGGACAACGTCGAGCCGTCGGCCGATATTGCGGATACTACATAGCTGCCGACTAAATTGTAATCAGTGCCGCCCGTCGCCGCCCATAGGAAATTTGCGCCGATGGTGTCGCCTACCGTAAACCCGGCCCACGTGTTCTCGGACACGTTCGTGCTGTTGATGGTCGCCACGTCGGTGCCCGTCGTGTACCCGACGAGGTAGTCTTGCGTTAACGGCTGGCCGCCCGTCGCGTTCGGCGCGGGTAGTCGCTGGCTGGCGACCTCGTTAGACTGCCGCGTTTTTAAAACCAAGGGCGGGTTTGTGCCTGGCGCGTAGACCGTGGCCGACGATCCGGGTATCGCTGAGATCAGCGTCTCGCCGCTTTTAAAGTCTGTTAAGTCGTAAAACCCTCGCCCGATGGTGACGTACTCGGTCAGGTATTTAATGTGGTCAACGAACTGCGTTACCGTGGGCGCGATGAGGTCCGGGTAGCTCAAGACCTGCCCGAACGGGTCGGGGACCCGGCCTAGCGTGCGCGCGATGTTGGTTTGACCCGACAGCGCATTGTTGGGCGAACGTCGCGCACTGCGGCCGTCACCAGACGGCAGGTTAGGGAGCGGCATAAGCAGCGTGACGGCGACCGCGACCGCGACCGAGATCAGGATGTAGATTAGCAGTTCGCCGCCCTGCGGCCGCTCAAGGACGTACAGCGGGCCGGTCAGCGGAACGTTGACGGCGTCAAACGCCAGCACGTCGACCCGCGCATCGGCGGCCAGCGCGCCGTGGTACACCTCGGTCGGCACCGCGAACCCGTCCGCACCGAAATAGTCGAGCAGCACGTCGGCGATGGTCGAGCCGTCCGGCACGTCGAAGTGCTCGGCGCCTGCTAGATTCGACGGGTCATTTAGGACCGTGACTGGAAACATACGCGTAATACTCAATCGTCGGATAGATCCGCTGCAGGTCGGCCAGTCGGTCATACGCGACGCGGCCAGGGTGCTTGACGGTTCCGGAACAGTGTAACACGTTGCTGTGAACCACGTGCAGCCCTATGTGAACGGGCCGCCCCTTGCGATCTCGAAACAGGACGGCGCACCCAATCTCGGGCACGTCAAGGCGCACGCCGTGCGTGACGACGCCCTGCTCAAACAGGGCGGCATTAGCCAGCGGGCTGGACGTCTCGGGTATCTCGATCTCTTGCACAAGCTGTCCGAACACGGCCAGCGCGGCCTCGCGGTACACGGCCCAACAGTCGCCCGTGCGGTAGACCCACTCGCGGCCTATGAATTGATTGACCGCGTTTAGGTTCAATCGCGCAGCCCCGGATAATCTTCAAGGGTGTACAGCGCGCCGGAACGCTTCTGCGACAAGTCGATATCCTCGGCCCCGAACGCGGCCGAGGTCGGCCCGTCGAAGCCCAGCGACGTGGCGAACAGGTACAAGGGCGGCACGGCCGGTGCGGACAGGTCGCCGCTGTAGTATTTGCGGTACACGACTTGAACGGGGGTGAAGTAGCCCGCGTCGCTGATCTGATCAATGATGCCCTGCATAGTGCCGTCCGTGTTTCCGAACCTCACCGTTAGGGTTTGTTCTGCGTCTTGACGGTCGGCTGGCTCGGTGATCTGCAGCGTAACGCCAACGAACGTAACAGACTGCCCGGCGTTGCGGGGTGCGGCGGCCTCTAACGTGAACGCCACGTCGAGCGAATTGTCGACGAACCGGTACGCCTGGCTCAAGTCAGGGTGCCATATTTCGAGCGTGCGGTATTCGCGTTGCGCCTCGGGCACACTCGCCACGAACCGTTCCCACGCGGCTAGGGTCGCCATAGGTCCTCCAACAGTGCGACGATGGCCGACAAGTCGAGCACGGCTTGATCTAGCGGCATACTGAACGCGTCGAACGCTGCGATCAGGCTGTTCGTGTCGGTCAGTGAGAATATGCCGACCTCCTCAATCGCCAGCAGCGAAAAGGACACGGTCCACAATTTGCCGCTTTGCGTGGCTTGAGGTACGGTGTCGACATAGCATTCGTGCAGCCGGGGCGCGCCGTCAACGATCAGCGGCACGTTAAACGACCGCGCGCCGCTTGCGAGTATGACGCGATAGAAATTACGCCACACTTGAAGCTGTAGCGCGGTCCAGCGAAACGACACGTCAAACATCACCCACCCGCTGTCGTCGTTCAGCACGTAGACGGGCGGGCCGCTCGCCAGGTCGTTACGATACACGCGATCTTTCGGCGTGTATGCGTTGGACGACACCAGCGGGCCGGGTAGGTTCGTCGGATAGTTTATCGCGCTAGTCACTATGCCAGGTTCCTAGATACTTGGAAGCCCTTCTGCAGGGCCTGCGCGGTGTCTCCGCGACCAGACTGCAGCGAGCCGTTAATTTTGCGTTCTGTCTGTTTGCCCGCGTCGTTAATCATCACGACGATCTCGTCGCGGGACACCTGCGTGCCGGTGACGGTCTGCGGCGTGCCATTTGATATTATCGTAACGTTTGCCTGTCCGCCACCGCCCGCGCCCGACTTCATAGGCGTGATGTTGCCGCCCTTGCCGGTGGGTAGCAAGAACTGCCGCCCGCCTTGCGTCAGGATCTCGGGCGTGCCGCGTTCGTTGATCGGGTGCGCCAACGAGCCGGACGTGGCGCCGCCCATCGCTCGGCCGCCGCCCTTGGCGCCTTTGAGCGCCGCGAAGATCCCGACGAACTGGCCGGTCATTATCGCAACGTTGGCTATTTTCTGCGGCAACGTGATCGCCGTCGGATCGCCCAGTGCTTGCGCTTTTGCTTGCGCGGCCATGATAATGGCAATAGTTGACGCCAACGCGCCGACGCTTGATATGATCGACGCGGCCCGTGCGGCTGCGCTGTTGCCCGTGGCGGCCAGTATGCCCGAGATCGCATTCGACGTGGCGTTCAACGCGGTCAGCATCAAGTCGGCCTCCCCGCGCTTTATACGGGCCAATTCCTGCGCCTTTCTGCGCGCTGATTCAATTTCTGTGTCGTCGACGTCCTTTATGCGCGCCAGCCGCTCGGTTTCGATACGTTCCTGCAGCGCCTTGATCTCGTCGGCGGTAAGCTGAGTCTGTGCCAGTAGCAGATCGCGACGTTCGACGGCCTCGCGGTTTATCGTCTCGCGTTCGCTCTCGCCCAGTATTGCGAGTTGTCCGATCTCCCGTTCCTGCAGCGCGGCAAGCTGCGCCAGGCGCTCGGCGGCGATCATGTCGGCCAGCGCGGACCGTTCGGCGGCGGTCTTAAAGTCTAGCGTCTTGACGAATTCTAGCGCCTCGCTCGATTCGCGTTCAATGGCGGCCCGTTCCGTCTCGCCAAGACGGCGGATCGCCTCAACGGCGGCCGTCTCCTTGTCGGTCGCGTCGCGGGCAGGTTTAGGCATACTGCCGCCGAGCTGCGGGTTCAGGATCGGATTCAGCCCGCTGGGGTTGCCTAACCCGCCAGTGCCGCTCGGTGCGCCTAACCCGCCGGAAATATCTTGAAACGCGGCGGCAGACGGTGAGCTGGCGCGCAGGTCGCGAATTCTCTTATTGATCACGTCAAGCTCTGCAGATCGGTCGGCCAGCGACTTGACGGTCGGCAGGCCAAATTCATTCAGCCCGAGCGACGTGGTGTCGCGCCCGCTTGCCGCCGTCGCGGTCATGGTGTTGACCATGCCCTGCAGCCTTACGCGCTCTTTGAGCAGGTCGTTCATGTCACGGGCTTGTTGTTGCTCGGGCGTGCGCTCGGCGGCCGTAGGGCCTACCATAGCCTGCACGCCTTGCGTCAGCAGACGAGCGCCGGGTATTTTACCGATGGCGCCCAGTATGAATCCGACGTCTGCCGCTTGATCCTCGGGGCCTATGAGCGACTGCATTTTCTCGGCGGCCGCGCTGGCCTCGTTGATCTTACCGACGAGCCGCGCCAGGTCGCTGATCGCGGTTGACACGGCGGCCGAAAAGCCGAGCCCCTCGTCGGCGTTACCGATAGCGACGGACAGCTCGTTAACAAGGGCCTGCGTCACTTTCTCGATAGACTTGGGCAGCTTGTCGAATTCAACGTTTGCGCTCTCCGACGCACTGAGCATCGCTTGGAACACGTCCTGCGCGGTCAGCTTGCCCTCAAGCATACGCTTGCGCAGCTCGCCCATTGACAGGCCCATTTCGCGCGCCATAGCGCGGGCGATCTCGGGCGTACTGTCGATAATGCTGTTGAATTCCTCGGCCCGTACGACTCCGCCCGCGAACGACTGCGACATCTGGCGGAGTGACTGCGACAGCTCAACGGCCGAACTGCCGCCGATAGCGCCTAGCTTTGACATCGTATCGACGAGCTGTATTATCTCGCTGTTAGTGGCGCCCAGTTCCTCGCGCGCCATGCTGAACCGCTCGAACTGCGACGCGGTGTCCGCGATAGCCGACCCGGTGTCGCTGGCCGTCTTGACGAGCTGCGCCAACGTCGTGCGGGCGTTTTCAGCCGACCCAGTGAACCGGACGAGCCGACGTTCGAGGATCTGCATATTGTCCGCGATCAGCAGCACGCGGCGGGCCGTCTCGACGGATATCGCCGCCGCAATGACAAGGCCCACGCGCTTAAAGGCCGCCGTTGTGGTTTTCGCCACGCCGCCAATATGCCGTTCCGCTTTGTTTAGGTCGCTAGTGTCCACGCCTAGCGTGGTAACGAGGGTGCCCAGTGCTATTGCCATTTATCGGGCTCCTCCTTCATGTGATCCGCAAGGGCGGCGTACAGGTTGTCTAGGTCCTCGGGGCTGTCTATCTGATCGGGCGCTTGGTCCTCGTCAATGCCCTGCGCTACGAGATACCCTGCGCGCATAGCTTGAAAATCAAACATACTAGCGCCGTAGAAGTCGCCGTACTGGCCGCCCATAGCCAGCCAGCTTTCCAAAAAACTGCCGACAGGGAACCCGGCGCGAGCCCGGCTATCTCGGCTAGTGCTTGCTGGTTTCCGATTGCCGACTTTTTTGTATCACCTATCATTGCATGACTGAGTAGCACGCGGGCCACCATAGCGCACTCTTGGAGCCCATAACGCGTGATCAGGTCCTCGACATCGACCGTGCTGTCATTCGCTGCGCAGACCAGCACATCGCGCACAGCCTCGGGAGGCATAAGGCCCGCCGCCAGCTCGCTGAACACCTCGGACGGGTCGCGCTGCGTCGCGGCAGTAACGGCCACAAGGAACCCGAAGTCGGCGCGCATAACGATGCTGCGGGCGCCGTCCGTGAAAACCTCGTGGCCTGGCTGTCGCTTATACACGATCTACGGTGCTAGGCTGAACACGCCGATAGTGACGCTGGTGTCGTCGTCGTACGTCCAGACAAAATCCCCCGACGCGTTCGCGTAGCCTGGTGGGATAGTCAGCAGGCCAACGTCGTTGGTAAGCACGACCAGCGATAGCGCGGCGACGGGAAGGGCGCCGAAGTTAGCCGCCCGAGCCGACGCGACGGGTGCGGCGACGGTCAGCGTGTGCGTGGAGCTGTCGGCGTTTTTCATCACGACTAGCAAACCGCTGGCCGCGTCGACAGAATCGCCCGCAGTCGTGGCCGCAACGAGCACGGCGTCAAGGTCTGCGCGCCCTGCTTTTGATACACTAATTGGTACTAAAACAGTCATGTTATACGTCTCCCACGACAGACACGTCGCTGTTGCTTTGGAATGTTGCCTCGAAGTTTAAGAGGCCCGGCGTGTCGCCTGTCTTACCGAACGAGGTGATTGAGAAATCACCCTCAATGTATCCGCCGGTGTCGAGGTTTAGCAGTTTAAAATGCCCGCAACGCTGGCCGCTCGTCGCCAGGGCGGTTAGTCGTCCGCTGCCCACGACGTTTAAGCCTGTGGCGGGGTCGGTGATGCCCGTGCGCTGATCAGCGACGCCGGAGACGTTAATCGTCGCCGAGCTGTAGCCGGTCCACTCGCTTTCCGCGTAACTGCCCGGCGTCGAGCTGTTGGTTGTGTCCTCGACCGGGTTGTCGAAGGTGTAGCCGCGCGTCTTAACGCCGCCGCCCAGTTCCCACAACGTGTCGGCGTCGTTACGGATCAAAAAGACAAGTTGCCGTCCTTTCGTGATGTTCGGATCGCAAATAGCCATTCCGGCCTCCTATCGATTGCGGTACGTGTAAAAATTCATCGAGTAGATGAACCTCTCGTTCTGATCTTTGCCGAGGGCGCCCGGTGGGCTCGTCTCCTCGAATCCTTTATAGTTTACGCCGTCAATACACGCGTTGTCTAGTTGCCCGAGTAGTAGGTCGCTGATCGACTTGGCGCGGGCGTAAACGTCAACGTCCCGCGAGCCCGTCGGCGCGCCCTGCTTCTCGCCGCGTACAAGGATCTGCACGCCGGGTTGCTCGAACAGCGCGGTTAGTTCGGACGTGACGCCGACACCGGCCAGGCATAACACCTGCGCGTCGGACGGCCCCCACTCGCCGCCGTATAGGTCGGTCCCGATGGTGCCGAGGCCCGCCGCTTCAATGATCCGCATGACCGCGTAGTATGGCGCTTGAGTCGTCAAAACTTGGCCCGCCTTGCGATGATCGCGAGAATCTGCCGCGTGTTGCCTGCAGCCCTTTCTAGGAATTTAGGCCCGCTTCCCGGTTTGGTGAAATTGTTAGTTGCTGGCATCTCGTGGACAAACGGCGCGTACTCGGCGGTGTACCCGACGGCCACGATCGGCTGTCGGCCGCCGATAACTTCCTTTGTGAATGACGAATTGACCAGCACGCCGAATTCCATCGGCGCCAGCTCGTTAGACTCGCCCTCGATGAATTTGCCCGCCTCGAGCATACCGGCGCCGGTGCGCCCTTCGATCTGGCGGATCTCGCGGTTTAGTTTGCTGATAACTCGGGGCAGCCCGGCCGTGCGTGTCTGTCTCACGCGAACCACGCCTTGCGCAGCGTGCCGCCGCCTGTTGGCGTAAAGCTCAACGCCCGCACGTCGTTGGAATCGGTAACGGGTGTCGGGCTGGTCGTCTCGCCGAAAAACACCATCGAACCCGCGACAAGCTCCGGGGCGTACGCGTAGCACACAGCGGTGCTCACGATGGTGTCGCCGTTGCTGTCGGTGAATTTCTTCTGCACGTAGGCGATCCGTGCGCTGTATACCACTGGCGCGGACCACGACATGCCGCCGAGGCCGTCATTGCCGACGGCGTTCCATACGGTGATTTTTTCAGGTAGCGGGAAGCTCAACCAAAAAAGGCGACCAGCGCCGGGGCCTTGTCGGCCTGTAAGAGACACCCGCCGGTCAGCGTGTTAGCCGTTTGGCCGTACGGGGTTGACACGATGCCCGCCCCGCTAAAACCGCCGACGGCGCGCTCTACAGTGTAGTTCTCGAACGTCTCGCGCTTGATGATGCCCGTCGCCTCACCCACTTTAGCCATTGCCATAAGGTGAGCGGCGAGCCATGCCTGCGCTGCGTCCTTTGCCGGATCGGTCAGGCCGCGACTCAACAGGCACGCGGAAATTCCGGTCAGGATAAACCCGGCGGCATCAATGAAGGGCTGTACGGCGGCGTCGTCCAGTGTCGCCCCGTTGATGGCCTTTACGGTCGCGACGGTCGCGGTCATGGTGTTACTTTTTAGCCGCTTTAGCTAACGCGGACGCGTCGGCGGCCTGTTGGCTTACGGTGGCTTCGAGCTGCGCCTTGTCGGCCAGCAGCTTTTTGATTGTCTCGTTGGCCTCGATTAGCTCGGCGTCGGCCGTGCTCGGCACGTGTGACGCGACCGCCAGGTCGGCCAGTAGTGCTACTTTATTGACTAGCGTCGCGGCGCGTTCAGCGGTCATTTCGACGTGCTGCCCGACTGCGTAGTCTAGCGTGTTAGGGCGCACAACGACGTACGTCTGCTCGGTTTTTTTAGACATGGCTCGCGCCCTCTCGTTAAACGTTTACGGGGTAGGTCGCGGTGCCGCCTACGGGCGACACCGGGGCCGGTTTAGGCGGTCGTTAAGTGACGAATACCTGTCTGGTTGGTCTGCGTAGATTTGATCTGGTGGACCATTGCGGCGTACGTTGTGACCGTCTGCGGTGCCAGCGGGTTGGTTTTAATGTGCGGCACGGCGATGATGTCCGACGCGACGGCCAGCTCAACGGTGCGCGGCGCCATTTCAACGAGAACAGCCGAGGTGCCCGCCAAGAACTCGGCGGGCTTGACGTCCTTGACGTACGCGATCTCGCGAATGCGTTGTAACACGGTCTTGTCGCTGTTGGCCTTGTTGTCGTTCTGTAACATCGTCCAGATCGCGTTGCTCACGTAGACCATGACCGAATCATTGTCGACGCCGCCCTGCGTGGACCACATTAAACCGAGCTGGTACGTCAGCTCGGGCACGATCAGCCCGATACTAGCGATAGCCGCCCAGTCTGAAATAGTGCCTGTTCCCCTATCCGGGTGCGTGGTGTATCCGTAGATCGGGAACGCCTGCCCGGCGTACGTGACGGTGATCGCCGCGTTACCGTTAAACAGCGTTTTCTCGACCCGTTCGGACACTTTTCGGACCGATTCAGACAAGCCCAAGGACCGCTTGTAATCGAAATTCATCTGGCGCATGGGCACATCAAAACCCATGTGCGTGATGGGGTTCGGCACGAACTCCTCGGTGAACTTGGTGTCGTTGCCTTTGGACGTGTTCGGGTTCATGTCCTGTTCGGCATCTTCGAACTCGTTAACGTTCTCAAAGCCGACAAGCTGGTCGCTGATCGCGACGCTGAAAGACAAGCCGCTGTCCATCAAGTCGCTAACCCCGTTCAGTTTGCGGCGGCGGATCTCGACGATCCGATCCCGGATGATCAAGAAATCCTCGTGGCGCACGGTGCCGCTCGCGTTAGTGAGCAGCGACTTGGCGTCGTCGGATCGTTCCACGACGTCGCCCGCCAGGTTAGTGACGACGTATTTCTGCAGACCGGCTTTAGAAAAAACCGCGTTGTGCAGTTCGGCGTAGCGTGCCCTGGCGTCGGGCAGGTTCGCGATGTTGGCGGCGTGCAGGTCACGACCAGCGCCGATTGAGCTATACAGTGTATTTAATTGGTTCATAATGTCGGCCCTCGTAGTGCCAGTTGGGTTTTTGCCGTGCAGCCGTTAGGCGACGCGGGCCAAGATGCGGACGCTTGTCGCGCCGCCGCTGTTGTTTACAGCTTCGACGGCGTACGCGACAATGCGATTACTCTGCACAATCACGTCGGCAGCCTGCGCCACGTACAGTTCGAGCGTCCCGTCACCCGCCGACATCAGCGCCACGCCGTCCGCAATGGCCGTTGCGCTGGCCGCCACTAGCGCGTTGACGAGCTGGCCGGAGTGCGCCGCACCGTACCGGACAGACGCGCCAGCCGCGTAGGCCGTGTCGATTGTTCCGCCGACCGGCAGGTTCTCAAGCGCAAACAGCTTTTGAGCGTTGCCGCCCGCTGTCGAATGCTCACGAACTTTGCCTGCGTTTTCTTCAACCAACATACCCGGCACGATCGCCGTGCTGGCCGCCGAAACGCGGGCAGATTCAATCATCGCGCCAAGCGCGCCTACTATAACTGCTATTACTTGTCTTGCCATTGTCCTGCCCTCGTAACCTTGTCGGGTTTAGTGTCTGTTAGTCGCTTGTGTAGTCTACGCCCTTGCCAGCGTTGCCGCCACCATTGGTGCCCTTTTGGCCCTGCGGGCTGTAGTCCTGCGCGGGGGTCAGCGAGTTAGAAATCCGCTCGACGGCCTCGTCGGACATCGTCGCCAGATCCTCGGCGGTCATTTTACTGTTAGCGACGATCGTCGCCTCGGTCGCTGCGCGTGCGTCCTTCGCGGCTTTCTGGTACGCCTCGAACCCGTCGCGGTTTGCCAAGTAGGCTGTTAGCCCCTCGGCGTCGGCGGCCTTGACAATGGTGTCGCCCGCGTTCGTTACCAACGCGGACAGCTCGTCGGGCGTCAACGGGGTGGGCGTCAACGCGACAGTCATCGACTCCGCGAGGGTGTTAATCAGCACCGCCTCGTCCATCGCGTCAAGGTGTGCGTGATCGGCGGCAGTAAACGCCGTCGCCTTGTTGGCTATGATCGCCAATATTAACTTTGCTTTATCCACGGTGTGTCCCTCGTTCGCGTTGGTTAGGTCGTTTAGTGGCGTATACGTCACGTTACGTTCGACCTGCACGGCCGGTGTATTGAACACTATACCACCGTTCTCGTCGTAGTCAAAAGCCATAATTTCGAGGCTGTCGTCGTCCCGCTCAATCAGCACGCCGGGCGGGTTGATGATGATGTCGCAGACGTACCCGTACTCGTTGCCGAATCGCGCCATTATTGCGGCCCGTAAATTCTCGCGCAGATCGTTGACCGTGTCGGCCAGGTTGCAGATCAGCACGGCGTTGTCGTCGGGCTCCGCTGCGTTGAACGTGTAGGTGTTTTCGCCTGCGGGCTCCTCGTCTAACAGTATTGCTACGTGATCAAATACGATGCCGCCGACCGTCGCCAAGAACGGCACGCCGTTGTGCTCGCCGGGGCCTTGCATGAGGGTGCCGCGCATCCCTGTGGACACCGCAACGCGCATACCTGTTTTAACTCGATTCATCAGATCGACGCCGCGCGGATCGCGCCCGGCCAGCTCGATATCAACGGCCAGCTCGCAGATTACCTGCGCGCCCGACATACGGGGCGCCAGCACGAACGCGCCGATGTTGTGCGCGTTGGTCGCTAGTGCGCCACCCGCCATCGTCAGGACGCCGTCAACCCGTGGGTGCGCGGCGGGCGCCGGTAGGCCGTTGAGCTGTTTGTACGACGCCTGTACGGCGGCGAGCGGGTAAAACGCTCGGTTCATCACTGAATCGCCTTCAATAGCCATCATGGATGTGACGAGGTGCTGGCGGCCGTTGATCGTTCGCGTGCCGTACGCGCCGGACGAGAGCGAATTGATTACAATTTTGATGCTCATCGGCCTGGCGTCAATTTGAATGCCATGTCGCCACCCGTCGCAGTCAGGCGCACAGCCGTTATGCTGCGCATGTCAAGTTTGAGCGTTGAGGCCGACACGTCGCCCTGATCGATGTACGCGCCGCCCTGTACGCTGGTGGCGACTTCAAGCGTGTTGGCGCCCGGTGAGTCAACCTGCAAGCTAGTGAGCTGCAGGTACTCGGCTATCTCAACGACGACGGGCGCCGCGATGGTTACAGTTCCGGAAAATATCATGTACAAGCCCTCGGGTTATATTGACATTATGCCGCGTCTTGTGCTTCGAGTGCAAGAAGCGCCGCACGTTGGGCCGCGAACTCGGCCTGCTTTGCTGGTGTGTCGGCGTCAGGCACCACGGGCGCGAACCCGCAGCGACAGTTCCACGGGCTGGCGTTCTTGTTGGCGCTGGCCGTCTCGGCCGTCATAACAACGCCGTGCCAACGCGCGTGCAGGTGCCGCACCTTCGTGTCGCGAACTGTGATCCACCTCAGCTCAATGTCAACGCCCGTCTCGCCGCTGGCGCGTGTCACCTCGCTGATTGCGGCCCGGCCGTACGCCTGGTTCACCTCGGTGCGGGCGATCAGTCGTGCGCGCGATCGGCTAACGTCGATACGTGCGCGCATGTCGCGCACTGTTGTGCGAATACCCCGGCCCTCGGCGACGGAATCGAACAGCACCTGCCGGACCTCGCCCGACATAACGTCGGTCCAGCCGGTGAGTTTATCAAACGCCCGGCCCTGCAGGAACGCGAACGCGTCAAGGTGTATGGGCGCGGTCAGTGCCGACCCCGCCGTGCCTAACGACGGGACGGCAGAAAACGAGGCGATGCCCTGCGCGGCCAGTCGCTCGGCCTCGCTCGGCGTGATGCCTGAGCCCTGCGCGAGCAGTGACGCGCGGGTCGTCTCAAGGCCCCGGCGGTACGCCTCAAGCTGATAGCGCGCCTGCCAGTCGTCGGCGAGTAGCACGGCGCTAATCTGCCCGTCGAGATACGCCATATACGTGCGTTGCTGCGCCGCGCTCATCTCGAACACGTCCTCGGCGTTCGTTAGCAGATCGGATTCCAGCCGGGCCACAACGGCACGCGTAAACCTGCGCCATCGTCGGTTTATCTCGGCCAGCCACGCCGCCTCGATGGTTCGGGTGCGCGTCGGGTTACTCCTCGACATCGTCGGCCGCCCCGAGCGCGATGTCGGCCAGGTTCAACGCGTCAAGCGCGCTGCGCATGTCGATCTCGTCGCCACCGATGGCCGACTTGGCCGCCGCAACGAGCTGCAGCGTGGTGGCTCGCTTGTTGTCGATCTCGGCCTGTTCTTTCTCGGTGCTGGCGCCCTGTTGCGGGAAAACCACGGCAGCGCCGGGCGGTAGTTTGATCACGCCCGCACGGTCCAGCAGTTCAAGGGCGCGCATTGCCATGACGGCGCACCATGCGCGCTGCCGGTCCGCGATTAACTGGTTCATGGCGAGCTGATCCTCGCTGCCTGCGAGCTGCCCCGAGCCCTCGCCGGTTAGTATCCGGATCGGTATGCCCGTGTATCCTGAAATCTCCCATAGCCCGACTTTGACGGTGTCTAGCGGGCTGTAGTGCGTCGTGTCTAGCGTCTTGACCTTCGCACCGGCGGCAATGGTATGATCCTGCCATTCGTTGGTGAATTTCTTCACGTTCTCGTCGAATTTCTCTTTCTGTGTCTCGTCGTTTAGCAGTTGCGACGCAAAGTCTTTGTCGATCTCGTAGGCGATCTTGCCGCGCGCGTTGCGGAAATACGCCTCGGCCGACCCGCCGCACGATTTGTCCATATCAAGGATACGGTTAAACACCGGTTCGAGTGCGCCGGTGCCCTCGATGTAGTCGTCAAGCTCCGACTCATTGAGGTGTACGACGCGGGAATAGTGCACGCGTATTGTGCCGATGTTCGATAGCGTTTTCTTGTCGTCGCGGTGCGCCCCGCCCAGCGTGTACATTAACGGCAGGCCGTAGCGCGGCGACAGGGTGTCTTGTTCGAGCTGGTCAACCCGCACCGCGTCAAACGCGAACGGCTTAAAGTACGTTGAGGCGATGGCCCGGCCCGACGGGGCGCCCATCGGTTCGGTTAGCGGCAAGCCGTCCGGCACGCCGATCAACAGCACCGCGTTGCGGCCAATCCGGTTCAGTATATCGACGCGTTCTAGTGCCCCGGCAAACCCGCGCACGTTCAGCTCGGCCAGTTGCTCGGCCAGCACGACCTCCTCGTCGGCCTGCAGCGTGAACCCGTCGCGCCAGCACGTTTTCGGCACGCCGTGGGTGATCCGGTTCGCGATGCCCTGTCTGCGGCTGGCCTCGTACATAAGGCGGAACCCGAGGTCGCCGTCAAGGGCCAACGGGTAGCCGTAAATGTCGTATAGGCTGCGCTTGTCCTCGTGGGACATGCCGAACAGCTTACCGACGCGGGCGTACCACGTCGACTCCCTTACCGCGTTGGTGATGTCTGTTTTCATGGTTAGCGCCTGGCGTGTCGTCGGGACATAGTAACACCGCCGCCCCGTCGTGCAAAGATAGCGTGTTAATTGTTTGACAATCTATTGCAGGCCCGTATACTTAACGGACCAACAACGCAACGGAGCAACACGACAATGACAACGACCCGACAGATCGCCGACATGCTGCGCCTCGTCGCGCTCGAGTATCCCGACGGGGTGGAGCCGCGCGAACGGGTAGTCGTGCTGCGCGTTGACGGCCTAACGATCCGATGTATGCCGAGCCGTGAGGCGGTTCAGGCGGTGGCCGACAAGTACGCACGCGGCCCGGTGAAGCGCACCGCGACCAGCGCGCGGCGGTACTACGGCGGGCAACGCGGCGGGCGAGGCATGACGCCCGTCACCGCGAAGGGCGCCACGACGGTCTACGCACTGTGAACCGTCGGCGCGTTAAACGTCGGCACGGCACCGCGTCGGCCGCCGAAAAGGAACGACGGCGCGTCGACCCCGACGGGACGCGCGGCCTCAAAGTTTACGAACGGATCAGCGCGCGGCGGCACGTCCTGCCCTGGTACGTTGGCACCTTTAACGAATGGTTGGAGTTTTCATAATGACTGAATTAAAACGGTACGAGCTGGAACAGTTGCGCCAGCTAGGGCAAAAGCCTGACCGGCTGCGATGGGACAAGAACCCGTCAGGCCCGTTTATGATGGCGGCCGACGTGTTGCCCGAACTGGACCGGCTGCGGGCTCTTAACGTTGCGCTGGCGGCCGAAGTTGAGGAATTGAGCGGGGCCGCCGATCTTGCGCGACTGCAGGCGCAGACGGGCGCGCCCGCAGATACGTGTCTGCGCGTTCTCGCCGTGTGCGACGGCGACGTGTCGCTGGCGGCGCAGCACATAACGTGGAACGTGGGTAAGTGGCCCGGCGACTTTACGACGGACGAGGACTACGACAGGGGGTGCGCCCGGCAAGTACGCGCGCTGCGCGACGCTACCGGGTGCGGCAAGATTACCGCAGATATGGCCTTGCGCCATTGCGGGGGCGACCACGACAAGGCCGTCGAGTGGTTACGCTCCCGCTAACGGCCTATTCGTTCGGCCAGCCCTTGCAACAAGCCCTTGGGTACGGCCTGGCCGGTCGATACGGGCTTGTCGTGGGTTGAGCGTGAGCGAACATAGATACCTGCGGCGGTCAGCGCCAGGCCGAGCGACGGCATGATGGCCGCGTTCAGATCCGCGATGCCCGTCACGATCATGGCGCCCCGTTCGGGGTGCACCAGCAACGCCAGCACGCCGCCCAGCAGGGTGACGGACACCTGCAGCTTGACGACGTCCGTCACCATGTACAGCAAGCCAGGCCGCGCGCGCCGCACGTACTCGTCGTCGCTCGCCATCGCAATGCGTGCCGTGGCGTTCGTCTCGGCGATGCCCTGCAGTTCGAGCCGTTCGAATTCGAGGCGGTGCTCGGCGTACAGGGTTTGCAGCTTCAACGCCGCGCCCGGATCGGCCGCCAGCGCCGCCTGGACAGCGTCGGGCGTATCGTCGACCCCTAGCGTTCTGGCGATCATTGAGCCCACCGCCAGGCCGCCCGGCCCGCCGAGTAGTCCGCCCAGCGCCGGGGCGAATCCTGCAACGGTTTTACCTACTTTTGACCAATCCATGACAATTACCTATTTAATTGTTTGACAATCTATTGGAACTCTATAGAATGGCAATCATACCAACCAACAACGAGCAAAGCGAAATGAAAGTCACTAGCAAAAAGAGCATCACCCTCGCCGCACTGGCCGCCCATGACGAGATAGTGACATACACGATCGGCAGCAACATCGACTGCGTTAAGGTCCGCAACATCGACGGCGTGCAGGTGTTCGTTCTTGACCAGCTACGCCACGGGCGGTTCACTTCCACCCAGTTTGCCACACTGGGCCTGCTCAAAGCCGCCGCCCACATATTCCACTGCAAATACTAGGGGCCGCGCCGATGATTACCTTACCCCCGAACGGCGGCGTGGTCGTCTGCTACGGCGCAGGCGTCGACAGTACGGCGATGCTGGTCGCTATGCACCGGCAGGGCCTACGCCCTGACCTGATCACTACGGCCGACACGGGCGGCGAAAAACCCGAGACGTACGCCTACGCCGAGCGGATGGACG
>Ga0222676_1000103_pt1 | contig 36686 bp, 52 predicted proteins | sample AntAcemetagen870_FD_179815 | JGI IMG/M metagenome (GOLD analysis project Ga0222676, IMG submission 179815) | Saline water microbial communities from Ace Lake, Antarctica - #870 | ecosystem: Environmental > Aquatic > Non-marine Saline and Alkaline > Saline | place: Antarctica: Ace Lake...
CAGTACGCCTAACAGATAAGGAGTACACATGTATAATCCTCTACAAGAAGAAATTGGCAATCTTTCAGACGAAGAAATATCTAAACGCATACAAGAACTCAATAAAAAATATGCAAGTGTGAGAAGATTTTCTCGCAACCAAGACATTGCCACTCAGATTCTACAATCGTTAGAAAGTTATCGTTTTGAACTACGCACAAGAAGAGTTAAAGGATGGGTGGACGGAATTAAAAAAGCTCGTGGAGAACCAGATCTAGGTGAACTGATCAGCATCGAATAATAATTACTGTTGATGCAGACAAAATCATTTAACTGGAGTACAGAATTTAAAAGCATACTCGTAGTTGATAACGAATTATTTCATAACACATATAAAGTAAAGGTTGGCATTAAACCTATCACTGCTGATCTAGAAGAACAGTCACAATATTTTGATCGATTAAAATTTTTCTATTCTTATATTGTTGCCAGCACTGTTATCACCTGGAGGGAAGAACCTTTATACAAAATTTTACAATTAGAAACCAACAATAGATTTATTGAATTACCAAAATCTCCTTATGATCAAGTCATGGCGGCAGTGCTGTTTACAAAATCCAATGCTCTGCTAGAAGGAAAGATTGTTGTGGACAGTCTAGAGCTGTCTTCCTATCAAGGCGATGGTATATCCTACACTGTTACCAAAGAAGGGTCAGAATTAGAGCTTTTGGACATTGACAATTGGTTCACTACCAAATATAATAAGTTTAATCCATGGTGGTTAAGACCAGACACAGCAACGTATGATAAAGAATTGGCCAAAGGCATATACACAGGACATTTCAGTTGGCAAAACAATAATGAGCCAAAAGCAGATCCTGCCCACGATGAACACGCCAAGGTGTTCGAATTCAACCCAAGGATCATAGATGGTGGCAAAGGCAAAAAGAAATGAGTACGGAGATTGTGTCTACACAGAAGCTGACGTACTAGAGCTGATCTACTCAGATCCCAAATTTGATATTTCCCGATTACAGATAGAATCCCCCGAACAATATCTCACAGCACTGAAAGAGTTAGGCATAGATCTACCTGTGTTGACCGTGCCCGTGACTCGTAAGGGAGGACTGAAAGAATTTGATGAGAAGAACATCTCAGACTGGCACATGCCCTCGGAGTACAACGATCTAGACATCCTGGCATATCTGTTAGAACGATGCGGCACAGACGAGGAACGCAAGCGAGTAGAGGACGAGTATGTGTTGTTTGAGCAGAAAGGTTTTACCAAAGTGCTACAGTTCCTGGTGTATTTTATAGACACACTGCGACAGCACAACATAGTATGGGGTGTGGGCAGGGGTTCAAGTGTGAGCAGTTTTTGTCTGTTCCTGATAGGAGTACACAAAATAAACCCACTGCTGTACAATTTAGATCATCGTGAATTTTTGAGATGATAAGTAAAAGTAGGAGAATATAAATGGCAACAAGACAACCAACAAGAAAAAAACTTTACAGAACCATGCAGGGTCGTATGGTGGACATAGACAAATTAAGATCAGCCAACGAGAGTGTATCAGCAATTGGTAACATGAACGTGAATGCTCGAGGAGATGTGATCGGTCAAGGTGGAAGGATTGTTCAGACCAAAGACCAGGTTATGAAGAACTACTATCAAACTCCCAAAGGTGCGGCACAAGACACTGCTCCTGCAAGAGTGGCTCCACAACCCAAAGCGGAACCACAGGTTATGAATCCCACAGTGAAAGAAATGGTACAGCAACCAGTGAAAACTGTGAACACATTCAAACCCAAAGCAGAACCTAAATCAGAGCCCACAGTAAAACCCACTGCTAAATCAGGCATTGATGCGGCTCTTGACGGAATAGAATAATCATTGTATAATAAGCGATATGAACGATATTGCTAAATCAAAATTTGGATCAGGTGGATTAAGTTACACAGTTCAAAGCGGGGACATTCAACCAATAGGTAAACGAGTTTTAGTATCCAAAATGCGTTTTGGAGATAAAAAGACTCGCGGCGGAATTATATTATTAGATGATGACGGTAAAGAATCAGGCATACATCCACGATGGTGTCAGGTATATGCTGTAGGTCCTAGACAAGAAGATGTTAAAATAGGAGAATGGCTGTTGATTGCACACGGTAGATGGTCAAGAGCACTCACTGTTAAAAAAGACGGTGTAGACATTGAAGTGAGAATGATTGACGAAAACGATATACTGTTAGTATCAGACGATGAGCCAGCAGATTCAGACCTAACCAAACACGCAGGCTACATCAACACAGGCGGACAGGCACAGATGACCAAAATGCCTGGCAATGATTAAAAATACTTCTAGGTTTTCCAAAAACAATTTGTTATAATACTGTATGTCGGACAAAGACGAAATGTGGAACTGGCTGTGTGACCGTTGTGGTTGGCGCGGTGTGGCACAACAACTGCACTGGAGTGAGCAAGAAGCAGAAGATCAGTGTCCAACGTGTAAACAAACAGATGTACAAGACGTAGATTGGCACAAAGGCAATATAAAATTAAACAAATTTAAAACAAGGCACATATGAAAGAACTTTGGACAGAGAAATACAGACCTAAACTATTAAAAGAATATGTTGTGAGAGATGAGAATCAAAGGCAACAGATCCAAGGCTGGATCAAGGATGGTGCCATACCACATCTGTTGTTCTCGGGTGCTCCAGGCACGGGCAAGACCACACTGGCCAAAGTGCTGTTCCAAGAGTTAAATGTAGATCCATATGATGTGTTAGAGATCAACGCATCCAGAGAAAACTCTGTGGACACAGTGAGAGACAAGATCATAAACTTTGTACAGATTATGCCATTTGGTGCATACAAATATGTACTGCTGGATGAAGCAGATTATATCACTCCCAACGGTCAAGCGGCGTTGAGGGGTGTGATGGAGATGTATCACACATCAGCGAGATTCGTGTTGACCTGTAACTACCCCAACAGGGTGATACCGGCTCTGCATTCTAGGTGTCAAGGATTTCACATTGAGACTCTGGACAAGAATGAATTTACAGCTCGTATAGCAGAAATTCTAATCACGGAAGCTGTGGAACCCAACATAGATCTGATCGACACCTATGTGAAGGCCACATACCCGGACATGAGGAAATGCATCAACATGGTGCAGATGAACAGCAGAGACGGGGTGTTACATGCAGGCGACAAGTCGGACAAAGGTCAAGCAGACTATCGTTTAGAAATGGTGGAACTGTTTAAAAAGGGTAAAATATTAGAAGCAAGGAAATTGATATGTTCACAGGCACGGCCAGAAGAAGTGGAAGAGATCTTTCGTTGGCTGTACGACAATTTAGATTTAATCTCAAAAGAAGATGAAGGACAAGACAAAGCAATACTGGCAATCAAACAAGGATTAGTGGATCACTCATTTGTAGCAGATCCGGAGATCAACCTTGCGGCCACACTCATAAAACTTTGTCGTATCCATAAAGAATCACAAGCCTGATTAAACTGGCTAAATAAAATACTATGTATTGTAAATATGGATGTGGTAGAAAGGGTATCCGAAAACTTAAAAAAAGTGGTTTGTGGATATGTTCAACTTTGCCAAGTCAATGTCCTTCTCAGATTAAAAAAACTGTTGCTTCTAGAAAAATATCAGGTTACGCACATACAGAAGCCGCTAAGAAAAAAATTAGTCAATCTCATTTGGGATTAAAACAATCAAACGAAACAAAACTTAAAAGATCATTGGCATTAAAAGGTAGAAAAAGACCATTAGAAGTGGTTAAAAAAATTAGACAGTCAAGTTTGAAATATTGGTCAAAACATAAAAGAATACCATGGAATAAAGGAAAAAAAGGATCTCAGATTCCATGGAATAAAGGATTAAAAAAACAGGAGCCGATGGAAATATTAGATAGAGATGATCCTATATATTCCAACTTCAGAAAATACAGAAATAGAGTAGCGGTTAGGACTAAAAAAAATTATGAAAAACATATGAAAAAAATTAATCCTAAAAATTTAAAATTAGGTAGAGCAGGAATTAAAGGTGCTCATCATATTGATCATATTGTGTCAGTGAGAGAAGGATTTGAAAAAGGTATATCTGTTGAGAATATTTCAAATCCACAAAACTTACAAATACTTCCATGGCTAGATAATATAAAAAAATATGATGGAAAGAAAGAGAGAAAATATGGACATAGATCCTTATACAGAAGCATTAGGTAAATTAGAACAATCTTTAAAAAATGCAATACAAGAAGCAGAAAAATTAGATTTTCTAGACAAACAAAAGGTGTTTAAAGCCTATGATGATTTGTTATTAAGTTTAGGTATGGAACCCGATGTAAGTCAATTATGGCAAGAACTTAATCAGGAGATAAACAATGGGCAGTAAGAACGCAAAGAAAAGATATTTTATAGTCACGTACAACATCAAGAAAGATGGCAAGTTTGATGAGTTTGTAGAAATGTCAAAAAAGAAATTAGGTTCGGGCAAGATTGCAAGTGCTCAGGTAGTGATAGACATGGTTAATCGTACAGTGATTAAATGTAAACTGCCAGGTGTGCCTCTGTACATGGAAGATGAGAAAATGCCCTATGAGAATGTTGAACAGCACTATCGTAAATGGTACGCTGATGTGATGGACGAGTTTCTAAACTCTTAATTACTCTCCGTAGATTCCCAACACTTCAGCCACAGCAGGATGTCGCTGTATGTCCATTTTGGTTAATTCCACGAACTTGATGTACTCCGCATTGAAATACTTCTCATACTGTCTTTTAAAGTCTACCAATCCATTGCCCACCATTCTATCTGACTGCATGGTATCGCCTGTGATCACCATCTGAGACCCTCGGCCCAAACGAGTCATCAGCATCTTCATCTGTGAAGGAGTGGAGTTCTGCATTTCGTCCCCTATTATGAAGGCATCTTTAAAGGTCCTGCCTCGCATGAACGCCAGAGGTGCTATTTCTATGGTGCCATTTTTCATCATGTCTTCCACAGTGTTGGGCATGTAATGACTTTCAAACACATCCAGGATAGGTCTCATCCACGGTTCCATCTTGCGATTGAGATCTCCTGGCAGGAACCCTATTTCCTCATCCACACTGGATGCGGGTCTTGTGACTATTACTTTTTCTATTTCTTTTTTTTGTAATCTTTCAATGGCACGCTCTGTGGCCAGCATGGTCTTGCCTGTGCCTGCAGGGCCTAGTGCCACCACAATCTTATACTGATACCCGTTTAATACGTCTAAATAGTTCTGTTGACCTGGTGTCTTAGCGGTAGGTCTGGCCACGTGTCTTTTTTCGACAAGATAGTTCATAAAGTTAATGGTGTTGGTTTGTTGTTTTTGACGTCTGTTTTTTCGAGACATAATTGCTAAAAGTACTTACCACTTTACCAAGTTCATTATAGTAGCATTATTTCCGTAAGACAGTTTACGGATAAATATAAACTATGCACGACGTTTTAGACATCATCCGTAACACACAGAGCTTGTATGCTATCTCACCCAGCTTGGATATCCTTAAAGATTTTGAGCGAGTGATAGACGAGTTAGACATATATGTTTTTAAAAATTGGGAAGAAGGTGAACTAACATCAGGACCCAACGATTCGAGACATTTTGTTACCTGTTCGTTTATGTGGCCGCTGGACAAGATGCCAGACCCGTCAGGTGGAAAAAGATTATTAGACAAAGGATGCAAGGTTACATTTAAAAAAGATACATTATTCAAACCCAGAGAGATTAAATCTCCAGACGATTATAGACCTGGCACCACCAAAGGCAAAATTGACGGGCATGATATTTGGATAGTCGAGATTCGAATGCCCAAGTCATTGATAGGCGATTTTAAACACGGACAGGATCTGTCAACAGATCAAAAAAACTTTGAACCCAACGGATCAGATTTAACAGCAGATGAATAAAATAACAGAAGGACTACGAGCCGGAGACCTTGAAGGCATAGTAGAAAAAAGATTTTCAGTAGATCAATACAAAAGTAAAATGGGCGATGACTCAGACGTTATGGTGCTCGCTTTTGTGTGCAACAACGCAGATGGTGCAAAAGACCTAGAACGTTTTGCTGAAAAAGGATACAAACACGTGTTGGATGCTGATTCAACTCCAGGCACAATGGCGGACAGCAAGTATCGAGTGTTTGTGGAATTTTCAAGACACGAAGGTGTGGACCGCGACATCACAGAATTTTTAGAGGACCTTAAACAATTGACTGGTATAGAAACGTTTGAATTCACATATCACAAAAGGACTGTGCCATATGAAGCAAGTAGAAAAAATTTAGCAGAGGTCTTACCACGCACTCCTATAGCATACAGAGATAAAATTAATAAATTGAAACTGGGTGAGACACACTCATTCTTTGACAAATTTAAAATGCTGGAATTTAAATTGGACAACAACATCATAACTGTTATAAAGCCAGGTCATAAAGACCAATTAAAATTTGAATTGCACGCTTATGGAGTTACTGACTTGATTCTAAAAGAAACCAAAGCATTCCTCATTGACGACAAGAGCATGGCAGAATGCATACATCTCACCAAATACTTTGGACCGTACCATATTACCAAAACACTAGAGAACAGATTCATTTTCACAAAGGATGGAAACTCTGCTGTGGTAAGTAAGTACAAATGGTAACACTCAGCAAAAACTTTACACTTACAGAATTTACAAAGAGTCAAACAGCTCTACGCCAAGGCATAGACAACACTCCTAATGATGAGCATCTTGCTTCTGCAAAACTGTTGTTTGAACATGTGGTACAACCAGTGAGAGATCACTTTGGTCCTACTGTGATCAACTCAGGCTATCGAGGTCCAGAACTGAATGCCGCAATTGGAGGAGCCGCAACATCTCAGCATTGTCGAGGTGAAGCGGCAGACATAGAATGTCCAGGCACAGCCAACTACGATGTGGCCAAGTGGATAGAGGACAACCTAGACTTCGACCAGCTGATACTGGAATTCCACACACCGGGCATACCAGATTCAGGTTGGGTACACGTTTCATACAAAGCAGAAGGCAACAGGAAGTCTATATTGACTGCCATGAAAGAGAACGGCAAGACAGTTTACAAGCCCGGTCTTATTCAATAATTATTCAATAAATACTACTATTATGTTTTCAACAATAAAAATGGCGATAGCCATAATGTTAATCACTGGCATAGCAGGCGCAGGCATCTACGTGATGAAACTCAGGGCGGACAACGCCACACTCAAGGCCAACCAGGCCAAGCTGGAACAATCAATCGAATCACAGAAGAAGGTGGTGGAACAGCAGAAGAAAGACTTCACTGCCATTTTGGAAAGCAACAAGAAACTCAATGTGTTGATCAACACATTCAAGAAAGATCTGCAAGACCTAGACAAGAGATTCACAAAGAAGAACAGGGACATCGGCAAACTGGCAATAGAGAGGACAGGAGCGATCGAGAGGATCATCAACAAAGGTGGCAAGAACGCCGCAAGATGTATTGAACTGGCATCGGGTGCAGAACACACACCAGAAGAATTGAAAGCAACATTGAAATCAGAAATCAACCCAGAGTGTCCGGCGCTCGCAAATCCTGGATTTGTGGAATATCAATAATATGAATCACTTCTACGTATATCAATGGTTAAGAACAGACAGTACTCCGTACTATATCGGCAAGGGTCAGACCAACAGGGCGTTTGACAAGAGAAGAAGATACATTCCACCAACAAGAGATAGAATACAAATCATCAAAGACAATCTAACAGAACAACAGGCATTTGATTTAGAAATAAAACTGATAGCAAAGTATGGTAGGAAAGAGTTTGGTGGCATTCTAAGAAATAAAACAGAGGGTGGCGAGGGCCCTAGCCTTACACAAAGCACAAAAGATAAACTTTCTAAAATGTTTAAAGGAAAGAAAAAGCATTACACCGTTTGGAACAAAGGTAAAAAATTAAATTACAACAATGGACTTACTGGTCATACAGCAGAAGCAATAGCAAAGATCAAAGCCGCTAGAGCAAAACAAGTTATGACAAAAAGAAGTAAAGAAACAAGAGAAAAGATGAGACAAGCGGCACTCAAAAGAGGAAAGAGATTATATATGATTGGAAATAAATTTGCGTTAGGAATCAAAAAGGTAGCATAATGAACAAGATATTTGTACTAGCAATAATCGTATTACTCACTGGTTGTAGCATCGGTGGTGAGAAGCGGATCAAGATATTCTCAGTGGAAGAACCAAGACAGAAACTGAACTATCCAATGCCAACTGCACTGCAACTGGAAGAACTGAAATGGATCATAATCACTTCGGAGAACGCACAGGAAGTGTTCAAGAAGTTGGAGGAGGCAGGCATAGATCCCGTGCTGTTTGGAATCACTGACAAGGACTACCAGGTGCTGGCAAGGAACTTCGCACAGATCCGACAGAAGTTGCAAGAGACCAACAACCTACTAGAAGAATACAAGCGATACTATGAACCAAAGGAGAAAGAACAATGATTAGAAATTTCAAAGACATAGTGATACTACTAATAACAAGCGGTGTACTATTGCTTCTTGGAGTTATCATCATAGGCGACTATGTGGTAGCACTGGAGGAGAACAGACCAGTGGATGAAAGTGTAATAACCCTGATGAAGATGTCAGTCACGGGACTGATCGGTGTCATCGGTGGTTACATTGGCGGTAGCAAATAATGTGGACCTACAGATGTAAATTGAGAAGAGTGGTGGACGGAGACACTGTGGACGTGGACATCGACCTAGGCTTCGGCATCTGGCAGATGAATGAACGTGTGAGGATCATGGGCATAGACACACCAGAATCAAGGACAAGAGACAAGATTGAAAAGAAATTTGGACTGGCGGCGAAGGCCAAACTGAAATCACTGCTGGGACCAAAACCCGTGTTGCAGACAACAATCAGCAAAAAGGGTGAGGACATGAAGGGCAAGTTCGGCAGAGTGCTGGGTGACTTCCTGGTGGACGGCAAACAAGTCACAGAGATAATGTGCAAGTCCGGACACGCGGTGCCATACTTTGGTGGAGCGAAAGCAGACACGCAGAAACAACACATGAAGAACAGGAAGAGACTGGTCTCCGAGGGTGTTGTAAAAGGTGCCATAGAATAAATACGTACACAAACGAGGAGAACAAATGGAATTAATAATAGCACTAGCGATGAAGTTTTGGCAATGGACTGTGTTGATAGCAGTTGTAATTGTCGGAGCCGTCATCAACTTCACAGACAACAGAGCAAAGACCAAATTAAAATTCAACTACAAAGGAATGCCTAAGTTAGAGCCTGTGCCGATCAAGACGAAAGGCAAAGGATTCTGGAAAGGTATCGTGATGTGGTTGCTGTCAACAAGGAACTGGACACTGACTGATGACTGGAAGTACAACATCGATGGTGAAGAATACGTGATACCAGCGGGTTTCACTTTTGATGGCGCGAGCATTCCAAAATTCCTAAGATCATTCTTCTCACCAGTTGGTGTGTTGATGATAGGTGGACTGGTGCATGACTACGCATACAAATACAAGACACTGCTCAAGAAGAACAAGAAGGACACCATGGGTGAACTAACACAGAAAAGGGCAGATGAGATATTCAGAGACATCAACATCATAGTGAACGGTTTCTACACAATGAACAGACTTGCATATTGGTCACTGAGGATCGGTGGGTTCGTTGCATGGAATGGCCACAGAAAAAGAAACGCAAAAATAGAAGGAGTGAAATAACATGTTCTTAACAATAGGATTTATAGTAGGATTTGCGGCAGGATGGTACATCAACGATAGAGTTGAGAATCTTGCTGATAAACTAAACCCAGTCAACTGGTTCAAGAAGAAATAATGGCCGAGGATAAAATCACAGTGCCGGCGGGTCAATCATCTGCATCCAAGAAAGTAAGTGTTGAGTTGGAAGTGGACACCTCCGTGAAAGACATTGGACCAAATCCATATGCTCAATTGATACACCTTGCAAGAGCCGTGGACAGTTGGAGAATATTCCCCAGGGTATTCATCTCCACGTATATTTTTTTACTATACAAAGTAGTGATATGGTACATGAACCTACCAACTCCCACCATGGAACAGTCGGGTCTGGTATCAATTGTTGTTGGTGCTGGTGCGGCCTGGTTTGGACTGTACACGGGATCTAGGGCAAAGTCCGACAAATAATCACCAACACATTGACAAAATACCATTCTAGTTTATAATTAATATAAATGAAGAACTATTACGACACATTGGGTGTGAGTGAGACATCATCAGACAGTGAGATTAAATCCGCATTCCGCAAGCTCGCTGGACAGCACCATCCTGACAAGGGTGGCAACGAAGCCCAATTCAAAGAAGTCAACGAAGCCTACGACACACTGAAGAACACAGAAAAAAGACAAGAGTACGATGCCATGCGTAAGTATGGTGCTCAAGGGTTTGGTGCCCGAGGCGGATCCAGTTTTAACATGAATGACATGTTTGATAATGATGTGTTTCAAGACTTCTTTTCTGGATTTGGAATCAATCCACGAACCGGAGGACACACTCGAGTGCATCGTAGTCGCCCCAGACAGAACAGGAATCTAAACATACGACTAACACTCAGCATCAAAGAAGTGTACGTGTCTTGCGAAAAGACCGTGAGTGTACGACTGCCTTCTGGTCGAGACGAAATTGTTAATATTAAAATACCTGCAGGATGTCAAGATGGTGTTACATTCAAATACAGAGGCATGGGGGACGACACTGATAAAAATTTATCCAGAGGAGATTTATTGGTCACAGTGAGTGTGCTGGATTCAGACGGATTTACTCGTAAGATGAATGACCTATGGACAGACAGAACTATCAGTGCGTTTGACGCAATGAGAGGTACTGAATTTAAAGTGCAGACACTAGATAATCGTACAGTAAATGTACACGTGCCCGCAGGCACACAACCAGGTGGTGTACTTAATTTAAAAGGGCAAGGCATGCCTGTACACGATACATTAAATATAAAGGGTAACATATATGTAAGGATTAATATAACAATCCCTACATTATCAAAAAACGAGTTAGAAAAAATTAAGGATCTATGATGAATATAATGATATACACCAATCCTTATCGTACACTGCACGAAAAGAGTCAACCTGTGCATTTTTTTCAACCCCCCATGGGATATGCAGACTGGTCGCAATTTGAGCAAGACTACTTACATTGTATGATGAGTTCTAATGGTGTAGGATTGGCCGCTAACCAAGTAGGACTTACACAACGTTTTTTTGGTATAGGACATGATTCATTTGACGTATTCCAAAAACCTGCTATACTTTACAATGCAAGGATAATAACAGCATCTGAAGAACAGGATATAGCAGAAGAAGGATGTTTAAGTTTTCCAGACACATATTATAATGTGTATAGAGCAAAACAAATTGAAGTGGAGTGGCAGAATATGAAAGGTGAAATGCAAGGAGCAACATTAAGAGGATTAGAAGCAAGATGTTTCCAACACGAGCTGGATCATATCAACGGAATTACATTCAACCAACGAGCAGAGGAATTAATAAACTAATATGTTAGAAGCAAACGAATCACTGGAAGGCATTTTTGAAAACGCAGTCAACGAAGCAGAGAAACGAAGACACGAGTACGTCACCATAGAACATCTACTGCTGTCACTGATCACTGATAATGATGTGGGATTAACTCTACACGATTTACAAGTAAATGTGGTTGCCATGATCAAAGACGTGGAAAATTATTTAGATACCAAGTGTGGTGATATTGTTGCCAAAGGTGCAAATCCAGTACACCCTAGAAAAACTGCTTCGTTGGAAAGATTAATGAACAGAGCATTTACTCAAGCTCTGTTTCAAGGCAGACAAGATGTAACAGCTCTAGACGTGCTGTTGAGTGTGTTTTCAGAGAAGAAAAGTTACGCATCTGTGTTCCTCAAAACTCACAATGTGAACAAAGAAGACCTGGTTGATCTTGTATCGGCTGAAAATATCATGTCTGATGATTCTATAGGCAGTGGTCCTGAACAGAAATTAAGGCCCAACCAAGCAGACAAGATACTAAAGAGCTACTGTGAGAACTTGAATCAGAAATATTTTGATAAACGAATAGACCCTGTTATTGGCAGAGAAGAAGAATTAGAAGTGTTGAAACAGATCATGGCTCGAAGAAACAAATCTAATGTGTTAATTGTGGGAGATCCCGGAGTAGGTAAAACTGCTATTGTAGAAGGTCTGGCTCGAAGGATTGCAAAAAACAAAGACGATATACCAGATTATTTAAAAGACCATATTGTATTCAGTCTAGACATCAGTAGCATGTTGGCAGGTTCTAAATTCCGAGGAGATTTTGAAGAACGACTAAAATTAGTGCTGAACGCACTGGATCAAAAAGGTAAAACTATACTGTTTATTGATGAAGCTCACATGATGGTGGGGGCAGGTAGCACAGGATCCGGCGGCATGGATCTAGCAAACATGATTAAACCTATACTAACAAAATCCAATGTTAAAGTGATTGCTTCGACCACATGGGAAGAATATCGTAAGTTCTTTGAAAAAGACCGAGCTCTAATGAGAAGATTTCAGCGACTGCAAGTAGGGGAACCCACAGCAGACGTCGCAGTTAAAATATTAAAAGGTGTTAAACAATACTACGAAACATTCCACAGTTGTACCATCACAGACGAAGCCTGTGAAGATGCTGTAGAATACTCACAGAAATTTATAGCAGATAAAAAACTGCCAGACAAAGCCATAGACATTATAGATTCTGCCTGTGCTCGTTTGAGATTAAATCAAGTAAAAGACGGTCGTATTGATCATGACGAGATCATCAAAGAGATCTCTATAGTCACTGGTATCTCTATAGAACAACTTTCACAGAAACAAGCAGTCAATTTAAAAACACTGGAAGAAAAAATGAAAATGCAGGTGTTTGGTCAAGACGAAGCACTTAATACTGTGATAGACAAGATATTAGTATCCCGAGCAGGTTTAAAATCATTAAACAAGCCTATAGGATCATTTCTATTCCTAGGACCTACTGGTTGCGGTAAAACAGAAACTGCCAAACAATTGGCCTCTACATTGGGAGTACAGTTATTGAGATTTGACATGTCGGAGTATCAAGAGAAACACTCTATTGCTAAATTGATTGGTTCCCCTCCAGGGTACGTGGGCTACGAAGATTCGCACATGGGTGGAGGTATGCTGATCAATGAGATTGAAAAAAATCCACACGCAGTGGTGCTGTTTGATGAGATAGAAAAAGCACATCGAGATGTATCTAACATGCTGTTACAAGTAATGGATTATGGATCAATTACAGGATCCAACGGCAAAAAAGCAGACTGTCGAAATATTGTGTTGATTCTAACATCTAATTTAGGTGCTGAAGAAATGGAACGAGCTAATCTAGGGTTTGGTGAATCTGAAAGAACCGAAGATGATGATGCAATGAAAAGATTCTTTGCACCAGAATTCCGAAACAGACTAGATGCTATGGTTAAATTTAAAAAATTAGGCAAAGACACTATGAAAGCCGTTGTTAATAAATTCCTACTAGAGTTGAACACAATGACCATAGAAAAACGAGTCGAAGTAAATGCGTCAGAACAAGCAATAGATTATCTCATAGAGAAAGGTTTTGATACTAAAATGGGTGCTCGACCATTAGCTAGAATCATTGACGATGAGATTAAACAACCATTATCGAGGATGATTCTTTTTGGAGATCTACAAGGAGGCGGAAGAGTTGAAGTCACTGTCAAAGACGATAAACTTGTGATAGATTATAATAAAGCACAGACCCAGGTACTGGATCAATTCAAACCGCAAGTGGCCGATGAGAAAAAACCACAATAAATTATTCTACAGCAAATACACACACAAAGCAGAGTTCAAAATGCCTTGGTGTGGATGGTTATATCCCACCACCGACGAACACTTACATAAATTGTTATCGGATCCCACAGCGTTTGATGGGCACATGCAATTCGCCACAGACATCTTCAAGATTAAAAAACACAAATTAAAAATAATGCAATTGGCAGATTTCATCCTCAAGAACAGGAACAGCATGAAATTCAGACTGCAATCTCCCAATGCTATATTTTATGGATCACGGTCTACAATTCATCAGGCCATAACCACATTCTGGGATAACTGGGTGGACTGCATGGAAACAGACGCAACACACGTTCGTAAAATGGCTCCAAACACAGTGGTGTGTCATCGATTACCTCACAGCCGATATCAGTACCAGATACACCTGAAACGAGATGCACATTTTAACATAAACGACAGGAACCGTAAAAGTTTGGCCAAATATCTGCTACAGAGCACAGACGTGGCACGAGTGGTCAACTCGCACATGCGGGCATGGTTGGAAGGCACCAGTGAATACTCCGAAGGCTATTTCTACATTGCAGATGAGAAATGTTTGACCCCGGTGTACATGATCATCAACGAATCAATTGACAAAATCGTAAAGTACGTTAAAATTAGTAATGATAGAAATAATAAAAAAACTAATCGATAGACATATATTTAAAGCAGGCACTCTCGTGGATGCTCCCGTGACCAAACACCACATGGGTTCTCCGGTGATACTGTCCAAGACCCTCCGTATAAAACAAGTGAATGCGGATCACTGCATAGCAGACGAAGAGTACGAAATAGAAGCAAATGTACCATACAGGAAGATCTACTTCAGAGACATCACCATGATAGACGGCATGGAACCGCAGGAATTGGCCGCTGTGTATGGATTGGTTCCACGCACTGAAAGATTTAAAGTTAAAAAAGACGATAAATAATCACAATGGCACAGTCAAGCACAACTATCTCTTCCCAAAAGGACTTCGTATCTGCAACCACAGTGACCGAGGGACTTACCTACACAGCATCATCTAAGAGAATAAGTGCCACAAGCACAACAGTATCGGGATCGGGCAAACTTGCAGTGAGAGACACATTCACAACGAACAGTGCTATCAATCCAGGACCGTTCACTGTGACAACAGTGGCTTCAGACAATTTATCAGTGACTGTGGAAGAAACTGTGGCGGACGAGTCACCAGACGGTTCCACAGCATCAACCATGACATACACGGGTTTCGTCACAGACAAACACCAAGGTGATGGATATTACTCGCAAGCGGATGGCGTACATACCGTGGCCTATCATGTGTTGGCAACACTGACAGGTTCAATCAAGATGCAAGGATCGTTGGCCACAACACCCACCGAAGCAGATTGGTTTGACATTGCCGATACCACATTCACCACAGATCAGAGCACCACGATTTTCAGTGCCAACTTCACCGGAAATTTTGTTTGGGTGCGAGTTAAAACCACAGGCGTAACTGCTGGTTCCGTGATGAAGATCCTATACAATCACTAACACCGAAATAAGTCATTGATTCTATTACATTCTAAGTAAGATCAACTAGTTGACGTACACAGTATCTGTTGTATTATTAACATATGACAGATAATGAACTAGAAAACTTAGAATTTGTGAATGTCCGTGTCACGGAAGAGACTATGGACGCACATGTTCAGTGCTTACAAGAAAACGGATATTCAGTTAGCAAAACTTCAACAATAGTAACCAAGTACATTATTGCATTGCTGTTGGGTGCTTACCTTATGGGAGTGTACTAATGGCAGTTGACAATAAAATAAAAAAACTGTTGCTAACATCGGCCTTGGGACTTCTACTACAGAACTGTGGAGGCGGCGGAGGCGGCGGAGGCGCAACTGGTTTCGTTGACAACATCGTTAGTGAGCTGGATGGCAGTAGTTCTCTGGTTTCGTCCTACTACGACAACATCAGCAATTTAAATGACATAGTTTCCCAGCTCGGAGGGGTTGGATCATTGCAATCAGTGTTCACATCACCTAATTCCAAAGACATTGAAAATGCACGACAATTAAACACAATAGCAACCAATGCCCAGACACTATGGTCGCAATCCATTGCACTGATCGAATCACAAGGACCAAAGAAGAGATATGAGATATACAACAGCAGTGATTACAAAGAAGCTCATGCATCGTATCTGTATCTTGTGAATCATGTTCAGCCCATCGTGGCTAAAATAGCCAACGGTCAGAATATCACACTCACAGAATTCAACAAGGTTGCCAACCAACCTGTTATAAACAACATCATCAACACAGAGAAGACCACAACAGTCGACACACATGTAAATTCTAAAAAAAACACATTAAAGAACGTGGTAGACACTTCCACCACGATAAACTCAACCATTGCAACTTCTGCGTCTAACGGTGCAGAATACACAGAAGGATCAGTGTCATCTTCAGACAGTGCAACCACCACCACTGCAACTGACGGCACACCTGTTGTAACCACAGCTTCACAGGATGTAATAACAGACGTGGACAACAGTGATGGCACCTTTACTAGAACCACAAAAAGAATCACGACCACCACAACAACCACGCCTAGAACCACACTGGTGACCCTAGTGAGAACCCACATAGATAAAATTTACGAAGATGTGACCACGACCACCACGACCACACCCAGAGTAAAAAAAGTATACGGAGATGCTCGAGAAGAGATTGTACTAGGTACACCTGTATCAACTGCGGTCACTGTTAAAACACATGTGAGAGATGTTTCTAGATCAGAGACTGTCACAGTAAGTTTAACTGTGGCGGATGTGGTTGCCTCAACAAGTAATTCACCAGGTCAGGTAGTGAGCGGTCCTACTGTTATCACAAAGACTATTGCAAACACAGTCACATTGGATCCCACAGTGGTGACCACAATAACATATGCAGATCCTTATGTGGAAACTGCATTCACTGACAGTGACGAAACAACCACAGTGACTGATGGCACGCCTGTTGTTGCCACTGCACCCACAGACAATGTTGTAGACACCAGCAATGCGGACGGGTCCGTCACTAGAAAAACATACACCACGACTGTGACCACCACGACCACACCTAGGACCACACTGGTCTCCAAAGTGAGAACCTACACAGACACAACAAAAAAAGTTAAAACCACTGCTACAGCGACCACACCAAATTCTAAAATCAACTACACCGACGGCACTCATAGAAATGTCACAGGAGAGACTATCACTGAGAATGTTAACCTCATCGAAACAGTAGGCACAGAAGATAGAACAGAAAATATCACAGTGTCCACGGCCACAGAAGACATCGTTACCACTGCTTCGGCCACGGTGTTGGTCAGCACAGAAACAATAGCATCCGTGAATTACACAGACCTAGATCCCAATCTGGGCACTCGCACCACAGGCTACAACACAAACAGCATCACGTATGAGACCAACGAGTACCAGGGCAGAGACACAAACGGTGTCCAACAAGGATGGGGCAATGGCGGTAAGACACAGATCAACGCCAGTTCTGCTTATTCCAGAGGATGGACCGGTGATGGTGTAAAGATTGCAGTGGTGGACACAGGATACGACACAGATCATTCAGAATTCAACGGGCAGATTGCGGCAACTCGAGATTACACCGGATCTGGTATGAACGACACACACGGACACGGCACACACGTGTTGGGTTCCATGGTGGCCAAGAAAGATGGAACAGGCACACACGGTGTGGCCTACGATGCCACGGCAGTGGTGGTCAAGGTGGCCACAGGCAACTATGTCAACATGGCGGATGCCGCGGCAGGTATGTCATGGGCGGCGGATCAAGGTGCAGTGGCAGGTAATCTTTCAGCCAACACCAATTATGATCCCACGTTTAAAAACAGTCTCACAGGATTGAGTGACGGCACGTACAAGAGTGAAGATTCAAGATACGATTACAGCGACAATGTTTATTACAACATGCAAGACCCCACAGCATGGAAGACAGCCACAGACAAAGGCATGGTTGTGGTCAATGCGGCAGGTAACCAAGGGGTGGCCGTTCCGGCCAATCCGGGCTATTTTGCAACCAGCACAGACGCAGATGGGAATTTATTACTGGGTGGTAAGATGTTGATAGTGGGTGCTGTGGATCACAACAACAGGATGTCAAGTTTCAGTAACTGGGCCGGACACATCTGTCACGATGTCGACACTGCGAACAACTCGTGTAATGACACACACAAAGTTTCAGATTTCTACATACTGGCACCAGGTTACACCTATTCCACCAAGAATGATGGATCATATGGTCCAATGACGGGAACTTCCATGGCGGCACCTATTGTGACCGGCGGGGTGGCCCTTGTCAGTCAAATGTGGCCTTACATGAAAGGTGAGAACCTTGTGCGATTACTGACCACCACTGCTTGTAAAACAGATTGCATCACGAGTTATAATGTGAACATACACGGATCAGGCATAATGGATCTGGACAAAGCCACCCAACCCGTGGGTGCCGTGGGCATACCGACCTCGGGCAGGAGCACATCTTCTGTCAGCAGTTCGTCCAGTCTGTCCAGCTCTGGAGGTTCTGGTTCATCCTTGTCCATGTTGAGCAATGTGTCCCAATTGAGTCAAGTAATGATCGTGGATGAATTTGCCCGAGACTTTTATGTGGACATGACCAAAAGCGTCACAGTCAGAGACACTCGTAAATTCAGTGACGTACAAGCGGCACTGCAGGGCATGCCGTATCTGTCTTTCCAACAGCAGTATGGTTCATTCGAACAGGGTGGACAGTTTCCTGTACTATGGAATGATTTGACCATGGGATTGTACAACTCCACAGACACAAAAGGAGATTGGACCACGAACATCACCAAAGGTTGGAATCTCTCAGAGAATTTAAAATTAAAAACCACAGTGGGTTACATGAGTGAACAGAACACTTGGTTGGGCAACAGCTCCGGCGGAGCCCTGGGGGTAGGTGAAAACAACGATACCACATTTGGACAGGCAGGTATAGAGTACACATTAGGCAAGAACACATTCTCATTTGACATGGGACAGGGTCACACCAACCTCAGCACAGTTTCCAACTCCCTGATATCCAGTGCAGACACACTGCAGACACAGTCAATGAAACTGGGTTGGGAGCAACAGTTGGATGAAACTAGCAAATGGGGGATAACCTACTCACTGCCTAACAGGATCACCAAAGGTGCAGTGAATTTGAATGTGCCATATGCCACAACAATGGACGGTGACATTGTGTATGACAACGTGCGAGCAGACATATCCAGCAGGACTCCAGAAAAAGATCTAGGCATATACTATTCCAGTCAATCCACCAACGAGCTAGGTTGGAAAACATCATTCAGTCTTGAATATCGACAGAACGTGGCGGGGGTTGCAGGTGACGATAAGTTTGTGCCAGCCATGCAGGTCAGTAAAAAGTTTTATGGTGCTTGTATGAGTTTCTTTGGCATGAAGAACGAAAGACCCGGCTGTCAGAAAATACGAGTAGAGAAGAAACTGGCCAAGCTGTTGAAGAAGGAAGGCAAAGACACAGAGATCCTGGAACTGAGGATACAACTTGCGGACATAGATCAACAGATAGCAGTGATAAACGGCAAAGGTACGACTGCTGTCGCAACAAGTACTAACAAACAAAACACCCAAAAGGAGGCACTAGGATGGAACAGATAATCATAACCTGTATAGACAACGGCATGAACAAGGAGGCAGATGTGCTGAGTCGCACAGACAAGTACATGAAAGTGGCAGTGCAAGGAACCACGATGACCATAGAATTAACTCGCACTGATTTAAATAGACCATACATAGGAACCAAAGCAGGACTGGAGTTTTCATACAATGACTGATACAAAAACAGAAAAATTGAAATTTAAACTGGAATTATGGTCCACACACTGGGACAAACCCCCTGTGGCAGAGATACTGATCAACGACACGAGTTGTCATAGGGCAGAGATCACCAGCACAGAGGACAAACCCACTCGGATAGAGTTCGAGCACACCCTGGAAGATGGCGAAGAATACAACCTAAAAATTGTGAGATCCGGCAAAGATAGACATCAAACCATCGTAGAGAACAGTGAGATTGTTCAGGATCAGTTACTGCACATCAAGAACCTTGAGATTGACGAGATAGACCTAGGAGCACTGATCTATGAGGGCGTATACACCCCTGAGTACCCAGAACCATGGGCCACACAGCAACGATCTGCAGGACAAGAATTGCCTGTGTCATTCAAGAACGTGAACACGATGGGACACAATGGTGTATGGCAGTTGCGGTTCGCATCACCGTTCTATATGTGGCTGTTAGAGAACCTGTACTAACATAAATACAGGTATGAGAGCACATCAATTCATACGAGAAAATGTAGATTCCAACGCAACCAACGAGTTGGATCTGTACATCATGAACAACGAAGATCTGTATCGTCGCAGATTCATGCCCATCATACAGAATTTAAGAAGGAAGATCACAAAGAACACATACGATCACGAAAAGGCCAAAAAGCTATGGCAGTATCTCATAGATGATGCGGCCAAGGAGTATGTGAGGGAATTTGGCACACAGGGAGAAGATGTCAAAGACATGTTCCCTCGAGAAACCAGAGTTCGTGTTGCGGAAATAATTGCAGACAGAGAATTTGAAAATCTAAAACAGGGCGAATACGATGTTGCTAAAGGAACTATTTCTTAAAGAAGACGACGACAGCACAGCAGTGTTTGCTTTTGGTCGTTTCAATCCACCCACGATAGGTCACGAGAAATTGATCAACGCTGTAAGGTCGGTGGCACAGAAGAATGATGCAAAACCCTACCTGTTCCTGTCTCACAAACAGAATTCAAAAACAGACCCATTGAGTTATTCCGAGAAAGCAGAATACATCCAAGGCACAGGCAAGTTCACGGATGTGGAGATCGGTGATCCCACAGTGACCACCATTGTTCAAGCACTGCAAAAATTAATGAACGAGGGTCGCACACGAGTTATCATGATAGCAGGGTCTGACAGAGTAGACAGTTTCCAAAAATTTTTAAACCAATACAACAAACAGACAGATAAAAAAGGTAATCTGGTGTTTGATTTTGATTCCGTGGATGTGGTAAGTTCTGGTGAAAGAGATCCAGACGAAGCGGGAGTGGCAGGTGCATCAGCTTCCAAAGCCAGAGAAGCAGTGGCGAATGGAGACTTTGCAACATTCTCCAAGATCGTGTTGGGCGGCGAAAACTCTCAAAAGATTTACCAAACACTGCAGGACAGAATGCAGACAAAGGTTGCAGTCAACAACGAACAGTTGTATAATGAAGCAGAGATGACTGAAAAACAACCTGTAATATATCTGGACATGGACGGTGTGATCGCAGACTTCTTTGGCGGTGTGGAACAGATGTACGGCGTTGATCATTGGAAAGAACTAACATCAGTGAAAACCGGCGGTGATCTCAAACAAGAAGTGATCGATAGAATCACAGGATCAGATTTCTTCTCAACACTACCAAAGTTCCCCTCAGCAGATGCACTGATACAGTTGATCAAAAGTGCCACCGGAGGACGGTTTTCCATACTGACTTCTCCGCTGATAGGTGACCACGAAAATTCGGCCGCACAGAAAAAAGTGTGGATTGCAAAGAACATCGAAAGACCAGAGGAAGTTATTGTGTCAGGTCGCAAGGAAAAATGGGCCAAGCAGAAGGATGGCACTCCCAACATACTGATAGATGATCGTCCTGTCAACATCGAGAGATGGGAAGCAAAAGGTGGATTTGGGGTCTTGTATCAAGCCAACAAAGATAGTATAATTAAGGTACAACAAGAGTTAAACCGATACGGAGAACAGAATGCCAAATGATATCAATAGAAATTACGATGGACAATTAATGGACGACGAACGAGTGATGAAACAACGAGCAAGGGTAGAACTGGAAAAACAGATGGCTGAATTCCTGGCCAAAGGTGGTACAGTGGAAAAATTAGAACCAGGAATCGCAAAAGGTGCAGGTGGCATGATGGGCGACAAATTACAATATTCAGACGCAGACATCAAGCGTCAGGCAAAGGAACAAAGTGGACATACAGGATCTAAAAAGACTAGCAGGGATTCAGAATAATTCCGCAGAACCTAGTATGGGAGAAAACATATCCCACACTGGCACAGCAAAAGCCGAGTATCAACGCAAACATAATATACAACCAGGCACTCCGGAATGGTTCCGATTGTGGTTTGCACAGCCTGGACTTACAAAAGAAAACCCCATGCCTAAAAATAACTTTACCTAACTGGTGATAAGTAAATGTATGACCATTTACTATGTCTATGCCTATTTAAGAAATGACGGATCACCATACTATATTGGTAAAGGATCGGGTTCTAGAATTTTTACAAAATCTAAAGGCGAGGTAGGAAAGCCAACCAAAGATAGGATGATTATTATAGAAAATAATTTAACAACCGTTGGAGCATTAGCGTTGGAACGTAGATTAATAAGATGGTATGGCAGAAAAGATTTAGGAACAGGTATATTAAGAAATAAAACAAATGGTGGTGATGGTGGTTCTGGTGCTAAAAAAGGTAATGTTTTATCAAATATAACTAGAGAAAAAATAAGCAAAGCCAAACTCGGCATCAAAAGAAAACCAATGAGCGAAGAATCTAAGAAAAAACTTTCTGAATCAATGAAAGGAAAAAATTTAGGTAAAGTTAGAACACTCAAACAACGTGAAGCAATATCGAGACGTCAGATTGGTCGAACAGGTAAACCTCACACAGAGGAAACTAAACAAAAATTAAGAGAGATTAATTTGGGAAAAGTTTTAGGTCCTATGAGCGACGAACATAGAAAAAAAATATCACAGGCTCTTACTGGAAAAATAAGAAGTAAAGAACATTGTGATAACCTTTCAAACAGTTTAAAGGGTAGAAAACCAAACATTAGAGAAAGAAAAGCATATTTAAAGGCAATGGAAAAAGGAAAAACTGAATGCGAATATTGTGGTTATATTACTACTTTAGGTAACTATCGCCGTTGGCATGGTATAAACTGTAAGCATAAATAACAGTGTATGACCCCAGAAGTTAAATTACAGGCTAAAAAAGTATTTGCAGATGTATTTCTATTCTATCTGCAGGCGCACTATTATCATTGGAATATAACGGGTCGTCATTTTGCACAGGATCACAAATTGTTTGGCGACATCTATGAAGATGTACAAGCGTCCATTGACACATTCGCAGAACAGCTTCGCACACTGGACACTTTCGCACCAGGAGTGTTCAACCGATTCATGGATCTATCACAGATCGAACAGGAATCCGCAATACCTGGTTCTGAAGAAATGTACAACAAATTAATTGCATCCAACTCTCAAGTCATCGCAGGCCTAACAGAATTATTCATGCTGGTAGAAAGCAATCACCTACACGGATTTGGTGATTTTATCGCAGGTCGTATTGATGCTCACAACAAACATCAGTGGATGCTCACAAGCACACTGAAATAATGAAAATACTAATAATCAACGGCAGTCTCAAGAAAACCACAGAAAGCAACACATATAAAATATGTGAATTGCTGAACCTTAAATTTAAAAGTTTTGGAGCGGATTCAAACATCACAACACTCAATGAGCTGGATTTCGTGCGTGGCACGGACAAGCACGACGATGACCTACAACCAGTGCTCAACGAGATGTTGAAAAGCGATGGCATAGTGTTTGCCACTCCCATCTGGTGGGGCATGCACTCATCTTACATCCAGAGTCTTGTAGAAAGAATGGACTACATTGATACGTGGGGGACGGACAACAAGTTCAGACCGTTCTACAACAAAGTGTTTGGCGTTGCAGTGTCCGGGGGAGGTGATGGTTTCCAGAACATACATGGTAATCTGTTCAGCTTCGCTAATAATTTTGGATTTACAATACCACCTAGATGTAATCTTGAAAGCACGGCACAGGAAAATGTCGAGCAGGACGAGGACACTCTCAAACAAGTGGAACAACTATGCACCAATATGTATGTTTATGGAAGCATGGTCAAAGCAGGGAACCCAACAAAATTCGGGTTCCACGAGGATAAATGAAAATACGAGAATTTGTTATAATGCCCGGTACTGCTGACTCCATGGGATTGATACATCTGCCCGGTACTGGACCCAACAACAGATTTGATTTCAAGAACAAGGGCAACAACAGGGCCAACGAATATTTCCCACAACCAAGGACAGTGGGTAAAACAGGATACGGTACTGCACATCCTGATTTTGAAGCTAATAAAAAAACGCTGTCTGACAGGTTCAAGGCACTGTTCAACAAGAAAAAAGAAACACCCAAGAAAAAATTCACACAGTTTGAATGGGACTGCATGGAAGGTGGTCATCCTCTGCCAGAAGATGCGGCAGGAGTGGGCATCATAACGAAACAGAACACCACATCAGATGTCAAACCAGGTGATGAATACAAGAACGTCAAAAAATTACAGTTGGAATACAAAGAATTTTTAGAAAACTTCGCAGACGGCAAGAAAAAAGGAAAAAGTCGTCCTGGCAGAGTTAAACGAGCAGGTGCCAGCTGTACAGGAAGTGTAACAGCATTGCGTAAGAAGGCCAAAAATGCATCAGGCGAGAAGGCTAAAATGTATCACTGGTGTGCCAACATGAAGTCAGGTCGTTCTAAAAAGTAATAATTACTGTTGATGCGACAGTTATTGATGCTAGGATTCCATTGCGACATCTATAAAAAAGAACCCCTGTGCAGGGTGTATGTGAATGATGTGTTGTTGGACGAGTTTGACATACCTCAGGCTACACCGCAGAGAGATTGGGTAACAGTTAACCCGGATCAATTAGATCCTAGTTCTCATAAACAGCTACAAAATTTCACGACAAATCCACCATTTTTAAAATACATCGAGTTTGATGATGCGGGTGCGGATTCGTTGGATGTGGTGATAAAGATACACAACGATGATAATAACTATGCCAACGGGTTTATGAGCAGATACACCTACGTCACGTTGTCACTGTGTTACTTGGCATCTGAAAAAGCATTGGAAAATATTGATAATCTAACGAATAATTTTAAATTTAATAGAAAGAATTGGGAGAAATATAACCGTGATATCGTGGATTTTTATGCAGACGACAACAGAACTCGAATTTTTGAAAATTTTGTACGTGATACAGAGGCTGATTTTCCAGATATCCAACTTAAATCTAACACTGGTGGTTATAGGATCGGCTCCAGTGGTCATTACCGTTTGACCGTGAAAAAAAAGTTGGGATTTTGGCGAGCTATCAGAAATTGTTCTAAAGGAATTTGGCCGTTAGGTAAATTTAGACATGTGCAGTATCTCTACAATAAATACAAACAGCATGAAGATCAACGAAATTCTAATACGTGAAACAGCAACAGCAGGTGCTACATCAGCAGGTAGCATAGCCTCTATTGCCAATCCCCAGGTGGCCATAGGCAAAGACAGATTTAAAAAATCATACACAGGCACACCAGGTGTGTCTGGAACCAAGGCCCCTAGACTGCCAAAAATTACACAACCCAAGAATCCCAACGGCACAGCCAAAGGTGCTCACGCACTGCCAGGAATCAGCCTGTTCGGTGGACCAGGGGTGGTGAGAAGATAATGGGAACACTTGTGTTGAAAAAAGAATGGATAGTCAAATGTCAAAACTGTGGTCGCGACAGTCACTGCGGCGCACCATTGATACAGGACCTGGATGAAATGAAAGACGTGAGACTCTGTGACCACTGCAGATGCAAAGGATGTAACAATGAAGATTAACGAAGTGGTCATGCAAGAAGGTGCCTCCATGACAGGCTACATGAGAGACACTGTTAGTTTCAATGGTGAGCCTCGAGAAGTATGGACTTTCCCCAAGGGCTACGAAAAAGACGCAGAAGTGCAATCACAGTATTTCTCCAATGCTTCCATGAGAGCAGTGCTGGACACACTGGGCATGGATTCAGATTTTGAAGATGCTTCACCGGTGCCAATAGATCAATTCATTAACATCACCACCCAGTGGTTACAGAAGCACGTGGGCAAGACCAGTGCAGAAGAACCAGACACAGTGACGCAACAGCCAGGCAGTGCTAGAATGATAGATGGTGGCAAGCCCGAGGGCTATTTCAATCAGGCCATAATGCATTTGAATCAGACCGCTCGCAGGATCAAACAGAAATATCCCCAATTGACACACGTCAGCTTCAACTAAATATCCATATGCGTATCACAGAGATCAATGCCCCAGTACAACCAGACACATACGAAGCCAGCATGTTCATCAAGCAGGCCATAAGGGCAGGCAAGTACGCGATAAAAATTCACAACATCCTGAACAACGACCAAGAGATGGAATCATGGGTGGCTAAAAAGATCGACCTGGCATCAGGTTACATCTCAACCATTGGACATTACATAGAAGGTCAAACAGTCACGGAAATCAGTAAAATGCCAAAGGGCACAGGCACCATGCAGGGCGTGAAAGAAGACGCAGGTGAGGGACACATGAGCAAATCGCAGTTGTACGCAACTGCCAAGTATGCTCTACAAATTGCTTCCATGGTACAACCAGGTGATGACATCGAAGGATGGATGCAGACCAAGATGAACAGAGCAGTGGACATGCTGGACGCTGTGTATCATTACGAAGACTATCAAAAATTGAATCCATACAGAGAACAATTAGGTGACCTACATCAGCGACACGCAGACATAGTGCAAAAAAACATCGACCAGATACTGGCCACGGAGACCACCATGGACGACATTGAGACCATCCCTGGCATGCTGAACATCATGAAAAGAAAAGTGCAGGAAGTGGAAAAGAAATACGCAAAAGAAGTCAAAGAAAACAACGAAGCATCAATCAAACCGTACGTGTCGATGTACAAGGGCAAGGATGGCAAGATGGTGTATGACGTCTTAGACAAGGATGGCAATTCAGCACACAAGTCATCGGACCAGAGAGTGGCACAGGCATACCTAAAAAAGAACTACGATGGTTTGAAAGAAGGATCCAGGATGCCTTCGAGCATGATCAAGGACAAAGAAAGACTAGACGCCATGTCACCGGAAGAGATCAATCATCACTTCCAGAAGCGAGCACACTTTTTTAACAGGCCGGCACGGGAACTGGCAAGGTCACAGGAACTGAGATACGGTAAAGCGGTGGCGGCGAAAGCACCCTACTCCAGACACGTGTCAGAACAAATACTGGACGAAGACATCAAAGGATGGCTACAGAAGATGGCCGCGGCAGGCATCATCGTTGGTAGCCTGGCAGGCATCGGTGCCGTCAATCAAGCCATCGACAATTCAGTGCCAGCGATACAGGCCATGAACCAAGCACTGGACTCTGCGGAACAGAGGGGAGACGCCGAGTTGGTCGCAATGATACAAAAAGATTTAAAAGGTGCCAAATTGAGATTGGACATAGGTAAAGATCTAAACCAAGTGAAATACCTGCAGGACAAATACAAGAACTTCATGCCAGCGGGTTACAAGAGTGAGGACAAGGACGATCAAGATTATCCACCACACCTACAGGATCTGTTTAAAAAACTGAGAGACAAGCAGGCACAGGATCAAAAGACTGATGCCAGAGTGACTGATGCAACTCCCGCAGGATATGGTCCCAAAGATGATGATGCAGTGAATGAGTACTCACCATTTAAAAACAAGGTATTGGCCAAGATCGCAAAACCCTCTTCTGATTATGCAGACAAGTTGAAGGCCCTCGACATGTTGGCACGAGATCCCAACACCAACCGGGATCCAGAGCTACAAAAAGAGCTGATTCGTAGGAAACAACAGTTGATCACCACAAAAGAGTCCAGCACAGTGCTGTACACCAACCGATTGACAGACATGATGGGCAAACGACTGGGTGAGAGCTGGGCAAACAAGTTCAAAACAACCTGAACACATAAAACCTTGCTATAAATAACTGCGTAATCAAATATAAATACTCTACAATGACAAAAAAATACGAAGACAACTGGTTAGATATTGTAAAAAGACTCAACGAGATGAGTAACATCACACCAGAAGAAGAACGACATTCACTTCTAGAAGCGGCCAGACAAGAGCCAAAGATCCTAGACGAAAAAGAAATTTCACTGGCAGACATTGCCAAACTGGCAGGCATCAAGGAATACACATCACCTGTGGTTTCCAAACAGGCAGAAGCCCTGATCGAATCCATCACCAGAGATGAGACAACCACGGAATCCATGATCACACAGGCCATCCGAGAATCAGATGCGGACGATTCCATTTCAGCCACAATAACAAAAGCAGTGACGGAAGACTCTAAAAGACTAGACACCATTGCAGAGTTGGAGACGAAACTGGCAGAATTAAAAGCAGAGCAGAAAGAGGAACAGACCTATGAAGCAGATGCATTCCGAGCAGTACTGGCGAAAGATATCAAAGAGTATATCAACACTGCAGAAGCGGCAGAATTGGTCGAACTGTACAACTCTATCTCAGACCATGACGCAGTTTACAATGAAGAATCATCAAGCATTCTTGTCAAAACTGAGGACACCAAAGAGATCATAGCAGACGCTGAAGAAATAGAACAAGAGATCATTGCTGAAAAAGACAAAGAACAAGATGAAAACAACGACGAAGTGGTCCAAGAATACGACATACTCTCGAACGGTGAATTCACTGATCAACAGATCAAACAGGCATTTGGCATTTTAAACGATCCCAAATACAAGGGTGGCAACTACGACGGTGCCGTTGAGGTGATTGAAAAACTTGCAAAAGGATTGTCAAAACACCCCAGCGTGGCCAATGCTTTAAAAAGAGCCAACGAAGACACTGTTGAAGCATCTGGATATGAGGGACAGGACGAATACAAAGCACACACCATTCAATTACAAGGTGACTTCGACGCAGAGCATCCAGTGACAGACTCCGATGCCGAAGTAGTGAAAAGAACCATCATGAAAAAAAGTGGTGAAGAAGGCAGGAGCATCGTGGTAGATGTCGAACCATCGGACTCGTATGTTAATTCTGTTGTGATTCACACTGCAAGATCCAAAGAAGAAATCATCGGTTACCTGGGTGACATGGTGGACGATCATGAAAAATCATACACTGACGAGCTGTCATAATTAAAAATAAGTAGATAATCATATCTACCAAGAAATAGAGAACATTGAAGAAAAAACGCAAAACAAATAAAAGACCACGCACAGAAAAAACAACATTCAATCCAAAAATACACCACAAAGGCGCAGGCACAGGTTACGGTTTAAAAAGAGATCACGTGCAGACACCGGAAGAGACCAGTGGTGCCCAGTTGGCACACATACTTGGTATAAAATAAATACTAGTATATGCGTATCACAGAGATCATAGAAGGTCGTTTTGACCCTTATCAGAACAAGGCCATATTCTTCGCGGGCGTGCCCGGGGCAGGTAAAACATTCATAGCTCGACAGTTGGCCTCTGTGTTCTACGGACTGAAACAGGTCAATCCTGATGCCGCATTCAAACATCTGCTACGCAATCGAAACTTGAGTCTCAAAATGCCCCCAGAAGAAGAGACACCCAGGGAGATCGAAAGGCAACGAAGCAAACAGATCACAGGCAAACAGCAACAGATGTATCAGCAGGGAAACCTGGGCATGATGATTGACACCACTGGCAGGTCCTACGATCGAGTGTCTGATACCAAAAAGGAACTGGAAGCACAGGGCTACGAGACTGCGATGATCTACGTGGATGCCGACATCGAAACTTCCATCGAACGTAATCGAAAGCGTGAAAGAAGCATACCAGAGAAAGTGCTGATGAGCAACTTCGGCACAGTGAAGGCAAATGTGCCCAGATTTGAACAGTTGTTTGGTGGTCGTTTGTTTAAAATAGACAACTCGTATGCGGAACAGCCAAGATTGTCGCAGGCATTGAGTGAATTAGAATCCAACGTCAAAGAATTTTTAAATAAATAGTCGTACAATGAGCCAAATGCCTATTTTTTCATACAAGCAGTATCTAGACGATATCAGTCGCATGAAACAGACCGGTACCATCGGGGCCAATCGCCAAGCAGAAGCTCCACAGTCAGCAGGTTCCAGGGGACTAAGAAGAACCAAACAATTTATCAAAGACCCCGTACACATGATGGGGGAGAGCGAACAAGGTCGTCCCACGCCTGCCCAACCAAATGCCGTGGATGACCAGAGCATGGCGGAAGTGTTTGAATCATGGCTACAGAGGCGGATACCAGAACAGTTCCACGAGGGAGCAAGGAACTGGTTTGAAGCCAAGTACCAGGGCAGAACAGTGCCACTGAACAAACCCATGCGTGGTGATGTTAAAAAATTCAAAGTGTACGTCAAGAATCCTAAAACAGGCAATGTCAAGAAAGTAAATTTCGGACACGGTGGGACAAGTGCTAAAAAATTAGGACAGAAGACCATGAAGATCAGGAAGAGCAATCCAAAAGCAAGAAAATCTTTCCGAGCTCGACACAAGTGCGACACAGCCAAGGACAAAACCACAGCACGATATTGGAGTTGTAAGGCTTGGTAATGCGTTACGTAATGCATTATACTATCTATAAAATAACTAACCATATAAATGGAAAATATTACATTGGCAGACATGCTACTAAAAATGTAAACGATTCCTATATGGGTAGTGGTATAGGTATCATGAACGCTATTAAAAAGTATGGTGCAGAAAACTTTACTAAAGAAATTATTGCAACCGCAGATAGTGCAGATGCATTATGGAATCTAGAAAAAAAAATAGTCAACAAAAATGTAGTTAAAGATCCTATGTCTTATAATAACACATACGGCGGCAAGCACTATTTACACGGATTGAAAGAATATGACTATGATGCATTTATAGAACATCAACGCAAAGCAGGGCAACAATATGCTAAGAACTTTACAGGTAAATCTAAAGAATGGCATGTCAAAGGTGGATCTAAAAGTTCTCGTGTGCGTAGCGAACAATATATATATCGTATTACTACAAGTGAAGGCGAAGAGTACATTGTAAATGGCTTAGAGTTTAAAGAGATTTGTAAGAAAAAAAACTGGAACTATAATACGCTTCACTGGAAGACAAGTATAGGAAAACATATCAAAAGAGGCAAGCTCAAAGGCTTCCTGGTAGAACAAATAAATACATACAAGGTAGCAGTATGAAAATCAACGAAGTCACCGCAATCACCGAAGAACAGTTTGAACAGCTGGCAGAGAAGAAAGATGCCTGCTATCACAAAGTAAAATCAAGATACAAAGTATGGCCCAGTGCCTATGCCTCCGGTGCCCTGGTGCAGTGTCGTAAAAAAGGTGCGGCCAATTGGGGCAACAAGAGCAAGTGATGAAGATACACGAGATACTAGCAACCAGATACGTGCATCCAGACGTAGGAAAAAATCTAAAGAAAGTAGAGAAAAGAGCCAAAGGTTCCGCCAGGATGGGATACCACTCTTCGATGGCCTATCCTTTCAGGGTCAAAGAAGAAAAATGGAGCAATAAATACAAGAAATCAATCAACTGTTCAAATCCCAAAGGGTTCTCACAGAAGGCCCATTGTGCAGGTAGGAAAAAGAAATGAGAATCACAGACGTAATAACAGAGAAATGTTGGAAGGGCTACGAGAAGAAGGGCATGAAGACCATGTTTGGAAAACGTGTTCCCAACTGCGTCAAGCGAGAAGACGTAGACTTCTGTGTGAACTGTGGCGGATTGGTTTTCACAGAATCACTGAACGAAGACTTGAAAAAATGGTTCAAAGACAAGTGGGTGCGTTTTGGTCCAGATGGTAAAATCAGAGGAGACTGTGCAAGAGGTTCCGGCAAGGAAGGCAAGCCTAAATGTTTACCAAGATCAAAAGCATACGCATTGGGCAAAAAAGGTAGGAAATCCGCGGCTTCAAGAAAACGCAGGCAGGATCCAAGCAAGAACAGACGTGGCAAGGCCAAGAACGTAAAGACAAAGAAGTAATATAAAAATCCATTGCTCTTCTGGCAAAATCATTATATACTGTTCACAACAAGGAGAACATAAATGTCAGGTAAAAACTTTAACGAAGCAGAAAAACAAAAACTAATCCAGATCATCAAAGAAGGCTCACAGGTGCTGGGAGAGATCGACGATCTCAAAGGTGGTTTGAGAGACACGGTCAAGGCCATCGGTGAAGAACTAGAAGTTAAACCAGGAATAATCAGCAAAGCAATCACAATAGCACACAAAGATTCATACAAATCTGTGACCGACGACATGGACATGGTAGATTCGATATTGGCGGCCGCTGGCAAAATTTAGTGATCAAACTCGTAAAGGAGTTTTGGATCACGAGCTATAAAACTGATAGACTTTCTTTTTACTTAGAAATTGTATCCGTCGCATTCACCATCGCTGGCAGTTGTCTGCTGACCTTTACATCACCAATTCCCGACATGCAGTTGATATTCCCTCCATACCTTATCGGATCAACCACACTGGCCATAGCCAGTTTCCGAAGAAGGATAATTTGGACTTGCGTTTTGGCCTCATGGTTTACTATAATGAACTGTATAGGAATTTATAAAGTATTTTTTTAAATGAGCTACATAGACGCATATTATAAAAGAGATCAAGACAAGGTATTTGTCGTGGAACGAGTCAAAGGCGAGCGTAAGTTCGTGGAATATGATGCTCGATATCTTTTCTATTATCCAGACAGTCGCGGCAAACATCGAAGCATATACGGAGAACAGTTACAGAAAGTACAGTGTTCCACTTTCAAAGAGTTCATCAAAGAACAGAAGATAAGGAGCAATAAAACACTCTATGAGCAGGACATCAATCCTGTGTTCCGCTGTCTGGAAGAGAACTATCTAGGCAAACCTGCTCCCAAACTGAATGTGGTGTTTTTTGATATCGAGGTGGACTTTGATCCAGAGCGTGGATACTCCACCACTGATGACCCTTTTATGCCCATCACTGCCATAACCTGTCATCTAAGTTGGACTGATCAACTGGTCACGTTCGCAGTGCCGCCCAAGACATTGAACATGTCAGGTGCACGGATGGCCACAGAACGTTTTGACAACGTGATGTTGTTTGAGAAAGAGAAAGATATGCTGGACGCTTTCCTGACACTGATCGAAGACGCAGACATCTTGTCAGGCTGGAACTCAGAAGGGTACGACATACCCTACACAGTGGGAAGGATACAGAAAGTATTGAGTTCAGATGACACAAGACGACTGTGTTTTTGGGGGGAGAAACCTAGAAAAAGAGTATTTGAAAAATATGGCAGAGAGCAGACCTCATACGATTTGATTGGTCGTGTGCATCTGGATCTGTTAGAGCTGTATAGAAAATACACCTACGAGGAAAGACACACGTACAGATTAGATGCCATAGGCGAGTACGAGCTGGATGAAAGAAAGACGGTGTATGAAGGATCACTGGATGCACTGTACAACAACGACTTTGGGTTGTTCATCGAGTACAACAGGCAAGACACTGCACTGCTGGCCAAATTAGAGAAGAAATTAAAGTTCATAGAACTGGCCAACGAGATCGCACATCAAAACACTGTGTTACTGCAGACCACAATGGGTGCTGTGGCAGTGACAGAACAGGCCATAGTAAACGAAGCACACAGGCGTGGCATGATCGTGCCTGCCAGGAAAAGGCGAGCAGAGGGAGAATCATCACAGGCGGCAGGTGCATATGTGGCCACACCAAAAACAGGACTGCATGATTGGATAGGCAGTTGTGACATTAATTCTCTGTATCCATCTGTGATCAGAGCTCTAAACATGGGTCCGGAATCTATCGTTGGACAAATTCGTCCTGTGATAACATCAGCGGAAGTCAACAGAGCCATACACCAAAAGAAATCATTTGCATCGGCCTGGGACAACCAATTTGGTTCATGGGAATACGTTGCAGTGATGAACAAAGAAAAAGGCACAGAAATTATTGTGGACTGGGCAGACGACACAACTGTTAAAATGTCAGCGGCACAAATGCATGAACTGGTGTTTGATGGCAACAACCAATGGATGTTGAGTGCCAATGGTACCATATTCACCTATGAGTTTGAAGCGATCATACCGGGACTGTTAAAACGTTGGTACGAGGAGAGACAAGTGATGCAGAAGAAAATGCACGACTGTGGAGACAACGAGATTGAACGAGAGTATTGGGATAAAAGACAATTGGTCAAAAAGATCAATCTAAACTCACTGTATGGTGCAATCTTGAATCCTGGTTGTAGATTTTTTGACTTGAGGATCGGACAGTCCGTCACACTGACGGGGCGATGTATCACTCGACACATGGCGTCCAAGACCAACGAAGTCATAACAGGTGCCTACGATCACCGAGGTGATTCTATCATATACGGAGATACAGATTCCGTGTATTTCTCAGCATACAAACCTCTACAAAAAGAAATAGACGCAAAACAGATTCCGTGGGAGCGAGAGAACGTGATCGAGTTGTATGATAAGATCGCAGACGAAGTGAATGTTTCATTCCCAGGATTCATGACCAACGCATTTCATTGTCCAAGGAGTCGAGGAGAAGTGATCGCGGCCGGCAGAGAATTGGTGGCATCCAAAGGGCTGTTCATCACAAAGAAAAGATATGCAGTGATATATTTTGACAAAGAGGGCAACAGAACAGACACTGCAGGCTCACCAGGCAAAATGAAAGCAATGGGATTGGATCTCAAGAGATCAGACACTCCTGTGTTTGTACAGGATTTCTTGAGTGAGTTATTGATGATGGTGCTGACCAATGGCACCGAGAAAGACGTGCTCGCAAGGATATCCGAATTCCGAGCAGAGTTTAAAGCACGACCAGGGTGGGAGAAAGGATCTCCCAAGAGAGCGAACAACATGACCAAGTACACAGCGGCGGAGGCGTCTAAAGGCAAAGCCAACATGCCAGGACACGTCAGGGCCAGCATGAACTGGAACAGGTGCAGAGAAATGTACGGAGACAAATATTCTATGTTAATCACCGATGGTGCAAAGGTTATTGTATGTAAACTGAAACAGAATCCCATGGGGTACACAAGTATTGCGTATCCGGTGGACGAACTGCGTATTCCGGAATGGTTCAAGGAACTGCCGTTTGATTCTGAAACGATGGAGGCCACGATCGTGGACCAAAAGATATCCAACCTTATTGGTGTTTTGAAGTGGGACGTGCAGAGCACAGAAACCACAAATACATTTAATCAACTGTTTGAATTTTAAATAACACTATGCTCAGCATAGAAGAAGTGAAATTACTGATCGAAAAGTTAAAAGCCATGAAAGGCACAGATTTCCAAAAACTTATTGATGATAGTTTATCGAAGTTAGAAGATATTGCAGAGGTAGTTAATCTTTTAAACACTGAACAGATTAAAAATTTAGATCAGACTAAAGACTGGTTTGAACGAGACTTAGATTTTAAAGACAGAAATAAAAATGCCATACAGGATGGATGGCTTTTTAACCAAATTGAATTAAAAATAGCTCAATTTGCCAAACAAGGCAATATCAGACAACATTGTCTAGAAATTGGTGCTGGGTATGGTAAATTTACTCTATTATTACGTGGATGGAGATTAATATTTTTTAATGAACTGTTAGAAAAATGTAAGGATAGAATATTTTCTCTTTTTACTAAACCACATCAAAGACTATTAAGATTTTATACCACTGACAGAACTGCTTGTCCAGATATACCAGACAACAGTTGTAATTTCGTATTCAGTTGGGACACATTTCCGTTCTTCACACAGGAACACATTGCAGAATATCTAAGAGATATCCACAGGGTGATACTGCCAGGGGGATATGGTTTCATACACTATGCTGATTGCCATTTTGATGCTGATTTAAAAGAAGCAAAAAGAGGCTACTGGAACTACAATACCAAATCATCCATGAAAAAACTGTTGCAGGACGCAGGTTATGAGGTAATTGAAATGGAACAAATAAAACCCAAAGCCAACTACGCAATCTTCAAGAAACCTGGTAATGCCAATCCAGTGGTGTACAAGGTGGTAGAAATACCGTTACCTCGAGACGAAGAAAAATAAATTAAAGGCTTGCTCACAATCTAAATATCCTATATAATATTTTTATTATGATAGATATCTTAAAAGACATAGTCAAACACACGCACGGTCTAGGATTTCTAGATCTTGTTAAAATCACGGGCACGGAATCGGAAACAGCAATTGATTCCATGGCCGAAGACAGATCAGTAATCCTACAAGGATCTTTTCACAAACCACAGGCGGAAATGTCTGGTACATTTGGAATGCCTCAATTGAGTAAGTTAGATATTCATTTGAAGTGTCCAGAATATCGAGACAAGGCAAACATCAAAGTAGTCAGCGGCAACAGGAATGGGGCAGAGACACCAGTGAGTATTCATTTTGAAAATGAAAAGGGTGACTTTAAAAATGATTATCGTTTCATGAATGCCGAGATCATCAATGAGAAACTTAAGACCGTGAAGTTCAAGGGTGTTAAGTGGGACGTTGAGATTGAGCCATCCATGGCAGGTGTACAAAGATTCAACTTCCAAGCCACTGCCAACACTGAGCACAGCACTTTCGTTGTGCGAACAGAAGAAGGCAAACTCATATTCACATTTGGTGATCAAGCATCACACGGTGGAGAATTTGTATTTGCAGAAGGTGTAGCAGGCACAATTAATAAAAATTGGAGTTGGCCGGTTG
>Ga0222676_1000107_pt1 | contig 35264 bp, 54 predicted proteins | sample AntAcemetagen870_FD_179815 | JGI IMG/M metagenome (GOLD analysis project Ga0222676, IMG submission 179815) | Saline water microbial communities from Ace Lake, Antarctica - #870 | ecosystem: Environmental > Aquatic > Non-marine Saline and Alkaline > Saline | place: Antarctica: Ace Lake...
GCTGCAATCCAACATAAGAGAAAAGGCCCCTACCCAATTTGGGCCTATGAACAATACAGGGGAAGCGGCCAACTCTCTGAATTATAGATGGGTTTCTGAGAATCGCATCCAAGTTTATAGCGATATGCCAGGTCAGTTTAATTACATAATGACTTTAGAAACAGGACGAGCGCCAGGAAAGCGACCGCCAACCTCACCAATATTAGAATGGATCAAGTCACGAGGTATTCAACCTGCCGACATAACCCAAAAAAGCCTAGCCTTTTTAATCGCTCGTAAGATCGGTTTAGAAGGTTCTCTTGTTTTCAGAAAGGGAGGCAATACGGGCATAATTTCTGAGGTACAAAGTGAGCAATGGATAATAGATAACTTTGTTAAGCCATTAGAGCTTGAGTTAAATAGAGGCTTTACAGAGGTCTTAAGAGAAGTACTTAATTAATTAGAACTATGCCAACATTCGTTTACGTAACAGACCCGACTACAGGAGCAGCCTATGAAGAGGACGCACTACTTTATGAGATCGCTAACCAATACGCAATAGGTTCAATTGCTGACGATGGCGGGAACCTTCAAGTAGAGCTCGGCACAACAGGAACATCGGAGGCCGTAGCTGCAGGGGTGGTTTATCTGTCAATATTAGACGGGCTTGATAATACTGAGACTAGCGTAGTTAGTGTTTTATCCTCGACCTCTACAGAAATAACAGTAGACTTTACTTATTCAGGCTCCATACCTTCGTCTGGTAATGCTCGGATAGTAGAAGCGCGAGACTTTACAATCAAAACAGGTTACACGGGAATCGCTGCACAGCCATTTAAGAGCGCAAGCATAAACATGCGGCCAGACTTAAACGGGCTTTATCGGATTAACGCTAAGAGGTCTGCCGTTAGTAGATTCGACTTTACAAGCGATCCCAACGATAATACTGTTTACTCTCACAATACAACTGTCTCGGTTTACCCTGACTCAGTAGGAAGCAAGACAGCGATCACAGCATACAAGCACGTAACAGGAACAACTCCAGCGGCCACGATTGCTTACACGGGATGCCGTCAATTAGTGTCTCAGATCGTCTCTAACAAGTATGTAATTGGATTAGAAAGCACAGCAGAAATAGATGCCGCAGTTGACACAACGGTTGACATATTAGGGTACACGGGAAAGACTTACACAGTAGATTTTGAAACTAACATAGCAGACGCAGACACAACAATAACACCCTCAAGTGGTGACTTTTTTACATTAGTAACTGAGGACTCAGGGCAAACTATTACAGGGGTTATATTTAACACAACCGAAGCGGATAGAGTTAGTTTAGAGTTTGCGTTTGATGACGGCGGAGGTACTCCCATATCTTATGTATTTGAGTTCACTTCAATACTAGCACTAAGTAACAAGACCTGTTGCGGTGGTGAGATGTTCTTGTATTGGCATCCTAACGGGGGATGGGTTTACTATGAGTTTAATAGAATAGCCATAACGAACAACTCAGGAGGTTTGCCAACGTTTACTCAAAATTCTAATGTAGTTAGGTCGGTGGCTTATTCTAGACAACAAGACGTACTTAGTCTAATTGCAGACGTAGAAGGGGAGACGGTATTCGATTACCTTAATCAGATATTCTTCACGATGCAAGTTTATAGCGTAATAGGAACGACGTACACCCGTTACAATATCACAAGCGCACAGAAAGCCAGCAAGCGAACTAGGCCCTTTATAGCAACTTCTAATAGGTTCAGAATAACATTAGAAAAGGCTGAGATATTAACGCGCATAAACGAGGGTAAATGATCTACGCGATACTAGATGGCAAGTACAAGATAGACGGATTCGACCCCGTCCAAGTACTTAGTATAACATTTGCCGAGGCTGAATTTAGAAACATTGTAACGCGAGGGGGCACACTTAGCAATCAAGTTAAGCTTGCGAAGACAGGGAATAATCAGCGGACACTAGGGCTATTGGACGAGGTGAAAGCGAGAACCCTACAGGCTTATAAACTTTTTGAGGCTGATTTGTACATTGACAACCTTAAAGTGTTTAGCGGTAACATGACGATTTTGGAAAGTAACGACTATATCACGGTTCGTTTCTTTTCAAGTAGCGCGGGTTTCTTTAGCAGTATTAAAGGCAGGAAGTTAAACACAATAGATTTAAGCGCGTTTAATCATACTTGGACGGCTGCCAATGTAAACAGTAGACGACAAGCTACCACGGGAGTAGTTTACCCTAATATTAACTACGGAAGCTTTACGAGTATAGCAGTGGCAGACCAAGCGCACACGCGGTTCTTTCCTGCTGTTTACATAAATACGTTATTCGATGAGATAGCCACCGAGCTAGGATATACATACACGGCTTTAAACAATTTTACAACCGTTCTGCCATTCAGCTTAGATCAGTTTAGGAATCCTAATTTGAATGGCCGGAGTACTAAAACAGCAGATCAAACTATATTAATAGCTAACACGAATGTGCAGGCTATTGATTTCGATTTAATTGATAGTGACCCTTTTAATCTCTATACAGTTGGTACAGTTAACGGAACAACAATAAGCAACGGGAAAGGATCATCTATTTTCTCAGGGGTTTTAAACTACGCGGCCAACGCGGCTAACGGTGCGGCCATGACCATTAATTTTTATGTAGCTGGGGTCGTAATTCAAACAATAATAGCGGTAAACCCGGGAGAGACGGGCAGCTTAAACTGGGAATTTACTTTAGATTTTACTAATTTTGCCGCCTATCCTGTACCTGTTTATATCGGTGTGATAGGTGGTAACGGAGATGAGATTGACATATTAGAAGATAGTACTTTTAATTTAGTTGAGGGGGCTGGATTATTGACAGATGGTTCGGTGATTTTGATTCAAGACACTTTACCTGACCTTAGTATTACGGAATTATTCAAGTATGTTGCGATAAAAGAGAACGCGATTATATCGGTAGACAATCAATCGAAGACAATTAAGTTTGAGCGGTTCGATGAAATCGTGAACCGATACCCTACCGCCAACGACTTTAGCAAGAAAGTAGCGGACGAGAACAACGTGAGAACGATATTTCACTTAGACGAATACGCTCAAGAAAATCATCTGGATTATAAAGTCCCCAGCGAAGACGACCCTACAAGCATTCCGACCGTACAAGGGCGCGGAACATTTACCATTGCCGATAATTCATTGGAGAATGAAAAGGTGTTATATGAGGCTCCTTTCTTTCGGTCCGGATTATTTACGGGGATTCAAACTAAGCCAGTGATGATAATCATCCCAAGGTATTCGACTACCGCTTTGGCCTACGATGATCCCGACCTATCGCCTGGGATTAGGGTATTAGATATTTCGATTAACTCCGATATACTAATTAACATATCAGCAGTTAGCACCGTAACACCTCAAGCGAACGTAACATTTTCAGACTTTGCAAAAGACGTAACAGATCACTACGGGACTTTTACAACAGCCTTAAACAACCTTAAAGTGATAGAGGTAGATTTAAACGTAACCGCGCAAGATATTAGCGAGGTATCATTTAACCGACCGATATTTCTCTTAGATTCCTACTGGTACGTTATCAAGATAAAGCAATTCGAGGTTAACCGAGCAAGCCCGACTACATTCAGACTATTAAGATTATTTTAAAAGATCATGGCAGAACAAGTAATTTTAGATATTAGCATTCCTCTAACCGACGTACAAAAAGCGGAGCAGGAAATAGGCAAGATGCGCGGGGAAGTTGACAAGCTTAAGACCGCTAATAAGGAACTCGAAAAAACTTCAGTAGCTTATACAAAGAACGCGATAGAAATAAAGAGATTAAGCGGAGAGATTCGCACTAATGAAAGGGTTTTAGTCTCCAACACCAAGGCACAACTAGCTAACGAGGGAAGCGTGGATCAACTACGCGCGCAGCTATCGAAGACGTCTATACAGTGGGCAAAACTATCCAAGGATGAGCGCGAAAACAGCGAGGTTGGCAAGCAACTAACTGCGCAAAAGAAAAGCGAAACCGACCAACTCAAAGCCCTAGAAAAGCAAACAGGAGACAACCGAAGAAATGTAGGTAACTACTCCGAGGGAATGAAAGAGGCGTTAAAGTCTAGCGGACTATTCGCAAGAGAGCAGCAGGCACTTGCTACGGCTCAAAGAATTGTAGCAACCACAACGGGCGGGGTAAACAAAGGGCTTAAACTGTTTAGGCTTGCCTTAATTGCAACTGGTATTGGTGCTTTTGTGGCATTAATTGGAACATTAGTATCGGCATTCCTAAGCACTCAGCGCGGGGCGGATGCGCTAAACTCAGTAATCAAGCCATTGCAGTTTGCTTTCCAGAGAATTGTGGGAGTGTTCCAAAAAGTAGCGACAGCCTTAGCTGATTTAGATTTTCGCAAGGCATGGAACGAGTTAAAGTTATTTGGCAGCGAAGTCAAGGCGGGAGTTAAAGATGGCCAAGATTTCGCAAAAAGTCAAATTGCAATTAAAGATGCTCAACTAGCACTTGCTACCGTCCAAGGTGAATTAAACCGCAAGATTCAAGAGCAGAAAAGCATTGTTCAGGACGTTCTTAAAACCGACCAAGAGCGGACTAAGGCAGGAAAAGAAGCTATTGATGCGCTAAATCAAAGAACAGATTTAGAGGCCAATATTCTTAAGGAGCAACTTAAACAGGCCCAGTTAGCAGCTAATCAGAATGACACAGATCGAGATGCTAAGATAGAACTAGCTCAGTTAACTAGCGATCTTGCACAGTTAGAGGCTGACCGATTAAGTGCAAGCCTAGAGATACAGAATCAATTAAACGGAATCGAAAAAAGTTCAATCGAAAAAAGCAAAACCTTAGCCCTTGAATTATCGAAAGCACAGATTGAGCAAGCACAAATTACTAGCGATGAGATAATAAGAATCTCGGAAGAGGAATCAGATAAGCGGGTATTAATCGAAATGCAAAGGAGCAGGCGTGTTAACGATCAAGCACTATTAGCTCTCAAGCAAAGTCTAATTAACGAGGAAATAACGCGGGATGAATACGATTTGAAGCTTTTAGAACGCGAGCAAAACTTATTAAACTCACTTAGAGCAGCAAGAGTAATCGCGGGACTAGATACTACCGAGTTAGACAATCAATTAGCAGATATGCAAATTGCTAACATTGAGCGCGTAAAATCTGCAAATCAGCAAGCATCAGCAGCTACGGTGGCAATCAAAGGGGATGCGTTAGATAGCGAATTAGGAATAGCAAAACAAGGGGTAAACATCGCTAAGCAAGCAGCGGGAGACAATGCCGAAGCGCAGAAACTCGCAGGATTGGCGGCTATCGGAATTAATCTTGCCGAGACGATAACCAAGGCATCAACTTTAGGTCCAGCGGGTATTGCTTTCGCGGTTTTATCTAGTGCAATTGCGGCTGTTCAAACCGCTAAGATCAAGTCCACAAATACAAACTTCGCGGACGGTGTGATAGGATTAAACGGACCGGGAACATCCACAAGCGACAGTATCAGCGCGAACTTATCAAGAGGCGAATCAGTAATAACCGCGAAGGCGACAACGGCTTACGCTCCAGTTCTTGCGCAAATGGAGCAAGCGGTAGGTAATAAGCCGAATTTTCAAATGGGCCACAAGCGGAACTTTGCCAACGGGATTATATCAGCGGGAACAAGCCCAGCGATAAGCAGCACAAGAGCAGAGAACGCAAGCCTAAGCCGTGTTAGTGACGAGATAGGCAAGCGGAAAATCTATGTATCAATTGAGGAGTTCGAGGATAAGCAGCGGGACTTCACCGAGGCAAAGCAGTACGCTAATATTGTGGAGTGATTACTTAATCTTAATCACTACCCCAAACACGAAGCAGCTTTGTTGTAAATCGATATAATAATGCAGCCCGATAAGCGGGGAAACTAAACCCATGTCACGCGATGCGGTAAGGTTTAAGCGAATATCTACACCTTGAGTATAGCCTATTAGGTTAGCTCCAACTTGAACACCACCGAGCGCGACATTAGCACCCGTGGCGAAGTAAGGCCGATCTTGGAATAGACCTACCTCAATAGCGTTATGAGAAAAAGGCACACCTTTAAACTCACGATTAACGCGGTAGGATAAAGACAGCCCACCATCGGTTACGTTCTGGAGCGGGACGAGCTGCGCGAATGATTGGAAGGATAAAAGGATTAGGGTTAATATGATTAGTTTTTTCATGGCTTATAAGTTATTAGTTAAGCAAATGTAAACTAAAAGTTTTAGATAACCTAATCTATACAGTTAACGCCATTTCAATAGTCCCCTTGATATACACAACATAGTTCCTCTTCGCCTCCGTTCTCTTAGACGACAAGACAGCCACGTTAGCCAGGTGTAGTTCTCTGTCGTTCTTAAAAGACTTACTAAGCTCTAGTTGTTCCTTAAGGTGCTTATCTATCTCCAATAATCCAGCAATGATTAGACCAGCGTCCTCGTGCCGTTGTTTAATATCGGCTACTGTTACCTTTTTCGGCTTGATTCCTATTAAATCACTCATTCTCTTCTAGGTCTTTTTGTACTAATGTTTTAATTCGGCTAGTCATGCTTTGCCCTATCTTATTACACGCCTTTTGAAAGCTGTCTTTGTAAGGTGCAAGATTAACTGTTATTCTATCGTCTGACATATTATTGAATATCTAGCAAATTTACATAATTAATATGTAGCTATTACATAATCACTATTATATACTAATCCCTCTAATTAACTTAGCGCGAACTAAACAATAGTCGATTGGATATTTTACGCATCAACGGTATTATAGGAGAGCGCGAGCCAGCATTAGAGTCGATTCTAATAGCTAACGGCGTTGGCGAAAACTTCACCGCCCAAATGATGCGCGACTATCTCAGCCAAAATACCGAGGGGCCGTTTACCATAGAGGTTAATTCTATCGGTGGGGACGTAATCCAAGGTTTTGAGATTGCCGATATGATCGACCGCGAGAAAGCAAAAGGCCGCGAGGTTACTACTATAGGTATTCAGTTCGATTCTATTGCATCAATCATATTTTTAAAAGGAGACATTAGAAAAGCCGTTCGCGGTTGTGCTGCATTGATTCATAATTCTTGGCTTCACCCAGATCAATTAGGGGATACCTCTTTAAACGCTCAGACGCTTAGAGAGATCGCCGACGATAATGACGAAGCCGACTTTGCTATGATGGTCGAGTACTTAGCCAAGGCGGGACGAGACAACAAGCGATTGATTCAGGACTTAATGCGCAATGAGACACAGCTAACAGATAGACAACTGATAGACCTCAATTTTGCGACTGAGATGGTAGCACCAATGAGTACCGTTAAACACGGCAAAGCTTTAAGCTACAATTCCAAAGCACTTAAAGCAATGGCTGTACAATCAGTACAAGAGGAAGCAATAGAAAAAGAAACAAAAGAAGACGAAGATTTAATTTTAAAAACGACAGAGATGAGCGACGAATTAAGCGCAATCAAACAAGCCATGAAAACGCTTAAGGCGTTGATAGTTGGTGGACGTAAATCCATGGTCTTACCCTTAAAGGGTGGAGCGGGTGAACTTTTTGTTTTTTCCGAGGACGGAGAAATAGAAGGTAAAAGAGCGGTATTAGCTGAAGGTGGAGAACCCACAGAGACGCCAGCACCAGAAGGGCCACACGATTTAAACGATGGCCGATCTATTACAGTAGGCGCGGACGGAGTAATCCAGTCTGTAACTGAGTCAGCAGTTGACGCGATGACGGCAATGGAAGCGGATAAGGAAAAGATGGTTGCCGAGATGGTTGTTAAAGACGAAGCTTTAGCCATGAAAGACGAAGAAGTTAAAGCGGCTCAATTAGCCTTAAGCACTTTCAAGTCCGAAACTGAAACTAAGCTAAACGCTATGGCTGCAAGTATTGAAAAGCTTAGCGCAGTGGTTCCCGGTTCAGGAAAAGAGCCAACACGTCACGCGATGTTTACCAAGAGTCAAGATAGCGTTAAAGATATGAAGCCAAGCGATAGACGTTTAGCCTCACAAATTGCTTCACGCAAATAATTAACATAACAACTTATTACAATGGCAGCAAATCCAACGTTTACAACTCCAACCTATGCAGGTGAGTTTTTTGATGAACTATTCGGCCCAACCGTATTAAACCCCGCAGGTCTTGAGGACTTAGGTTTAGCTACGGTTATCGACCGAAGCAAATACAAAGAGACTATTTACGATGCAGACGATACTATCGTACTTGCAGATTCTAGTCCTACCTATACCGATCAAAGTACTACAGCTAATCTAAAAGAGATTAACTTAGAGTTGATACCTTACCAATTCAATAAGACTATTAGCTTAGACACTATTCGTTTAAGTTGGTATTCTAACAAATTGGGCGCTGGTTCAATGGAAGATTACAGCTACGATCAGTTAGTAGATCAGTATATCAAAATGGTATATGTTCCTAAATTGAATCAGGCACAAGCTAACTTAATCCTTAACGGTAAGACTGGCTTAGACGCGACTGTGGGTAGTTATACCTTTAGTGCTTCTTATAGTGGAGTGTACAACTTGTTCGACGCTTCTAGCGATGTAAACAAGATTAGCATTGCAGCCGACGCTGTTAATGTTGCAACAGTAATAAAGGGAACCACCACTACCTTAACAGTAGCCAGTGACGTTACAACCCTATTACAGGTTAACAACATCATATCGGTACGTACCGCGGCTGGTACTGGTTGGTCTGCAATTAATGGCGATCACACAATCTTATCTCTAACCGCTACAACTGTAGTTATCGGAGTAGATACTGACGCATTGACTAGCTCAAACTATACCGATGATTCTGGTTCTATTCAGTTCATCAATGCTAACAACATGGTGAAAAAGGTTGCATCTCACTACCGCGCACTACCTACTCAGGTACGTCGTAACGATGTGAAGATTGTTATACCTTCTCACCTAGAGTTAGAATGGCAATTCGCAGTGTCTGAGGCACAACAAAACGGAGGCGAGTACTACCTAAAGGCTCACGATCTGAAAATGATTAATGCCCAGATAGTAGTATTAGACAACGCGCCAGCTAACACCATCGGAAGTTGGGAGGCTAGTCGTGTATTCTACGGATATGATCTAAGCGATGACTACAGCAAAGTTTCTGTATTGTGGCAAGGTGACGGTACAGGCGATGAAGTGTATCACTTAAAAGGAAGAATGAAGACAGGCGTAGCGCTTACTTCTAAGTTCCAGAGTGAAATTACTCTATCTACTCCAGACGCATAATTAACGAGGGAGGGCCAACACTCTCCCTTTTTTTTCTAACATTTAAAACATAAAAATTATGTGCGTAACATCATTAAGTGTCGGGTTAGCCGGTACTTGCGCTGCCGTTAAAAAAGCGGGAGGCGTTAATAAAGCAATATACGCGGGGTCTGTAAAGGACTTATCTAGCGTAACATTTGCCACTGACGGATCGCTTGAGTCTATTACTCTAGCGTCGACTAAGCAAATGGTTAAGTTTGTAGGTCGCAGTACTAAGAACACAGCAAGCGAGCCTGTAACAGCAGAGGGAGAAGGTAACGTAAACGAGTATGTACATACTGTGCAGCCCGTACTATATCACTCCACACAAGCAGAGAGAGACGCTATAGAGGACTTGTTCGCATTAGATCAGGCTTTCTTTTTCATACCAACTAGAAGCGGTCAGATATTAGTGTACGGAATTTCTAAGGACGTTAATACTTTACAGGATTTTGGTCTTAAGTTAAGCGAAGGAGACGACGCTCTAGGTATTGAGTTAAACGATATGAATGCTCAGACCTGCACGATGGCAGGTAATATGTTGCATAAGTCTATCATCTTTGACGAGACAAGCACCTATGCTAATAACATCACAACTATCGAGGCTTATCTAACTCCTGCCGCGTAATGATTAGTTATAGGCTAAAAAAAGAATATCAAAACAAAAGAGTAGCGGTTGCAATCGGTGACCGCTCTTTTGGTATTGATGGTAACTTCTACGGAACTTACAGTAATGCTAATAACCTAATCGAAGACAACAAGGTCCTGTTTAGTAAATACTTTGAAACTCTAGAAGGTGAGGAGATTATCCCACAAGTTGAAGAGGTACAAGAAGTAGTACAAGAAGTAGTAAAGCCAAAGAGACGCAAGAAGTCTTAACGAATAACATCTAATTACCTATGCCGAACTTTTCACTCAAAGCGATGCTGTCCTCGATTCGCGACTCAATATCCCAAGACGGGCGAGCGTGGAGATGGGGGACAAAAGATAACTTTCCCAATATCATAATAGATAGTGCGAATGATTCAGGAGTGGCGAGGGAGTGCATAGATAAGTTAGAGACTTTCATCGCGGGTGATGGGATTAAAGATCAAGCGTTTCTTGATACGCTGGCTAATCCGGATCAAACGTGGGGAGAGTTAGACCGTGCCATTAATCAGACATTGGCTTACATTCCAGGAATTGCCCTTCGCGTATTGTACAATGCGGGGGGCTTACCTGCTGAGTTCCATTTGCTACCTATTCAGAACGTGAGAAAAAGATACGACGGGCAGTTTATATACAGCCCCGACTTAGGTGATCCTAGCGGTTTTCAATCCTTCACAGGTAGACATCGCGAAATAATACCCGCGTTTGGAACAGCTAAAACACCCTCAGAGGTTAGGGCTATGATGGCTAAACAAATAGCTAAACATGATAGGCAGCTTGGTGAGTTACTTTACACCTTTACTCCTGGAGTGGGTTTAAATTATCAACATTATCCTGTACCGAAATGGTCATCGGGATTAAACGACATTAACGCAGACGCGGCACTATCTCTACACGAAGAAAGTCAAGTATCAAACAGCTTCAAAGCTGGCGTAATTATACAGACTAGACCATTAGATAAAGTACTTAAAGACGAGAACGGGCGCACAGAATACGACTACTTCCAAGCGGAGTCTGAAAAGTTTTGCAGCCCTGACGGATCGCCAATACTACACTTAGAAACTCTTAACGGGGAATCTGCCGCCTCTGTTACGCCCTTAAATATCCAGCATCAAATGGATGCTACCGAGAAAGCAACCGACAGAATAGGCCGCAAGGTGTGTAGGTTGTTTGGTGTGCCTCCTATCTTATGTGGATTTGCTACGGCAGGAACACTAGGAGAGAGCCAAGAGCTAGTTAATCACATGAAGTTATTTAACCTTACTCTTAAAAAGAAGTGGGAATTAAAAGAACGTATGTACAAATCATTGTTTCCAGAAGTACCAAAGGAGAACTTTGAAACTGTAGAGATTGACATGTTTAGCTTTTTACCAGATAAGGTTATTGAAAGCATGACAGTGGAGCAGGTTAATGAAGCGTTCCAACTGCCAGCGGTTAAGGATAAAGTAGACCAAGAAGTAAGCTCTAGATTTGCCGAGTTTGGCGTGGGTGGTGTTCAAGGTATCTTATCAATTCAGACATCAGTGTCCGAGCAGATTATAGGAATAGACGCAGGCGCTAAAGTGTTAGAGGTTATTTACGGATTTGATGCCGAGCGAGCCTATCAGATGCTTGGAGGCGTGGCAACTATTGACAACGAAGGGCAAGTAAAAGACGCACCTAAGGAAGAAGTAAGAGAGGTAAACGAACACCTTAAGACACTAACAGGTAAACAACAGCAGCAGATTGACCGCGTAGTTAGGAAGTTCAACAAAGGAGAACTAACAGACAGCCAAGCAATAATGCAATTGACCTCAGGCTTTGGGTTTACAGATGAAGAAGCGAAGACGTATTTAGCAATCGAAGAAACAACAGAGGACTAATGGAATTACTTTTAAAAGCCGACATGCAGACTTACACACCGTTTGCGGCTGCAACTCCTGATGCATTCTTTAACCCAACGAGACAGCAGTTAGTTGACTCTATCGGTGGGCTTATATCCGATGAAGCACTTACCGCAATACTAGCCTTTACACGCGACGACGTAACAGATGAAGCAACGGCCTTATATAAGTTTTGGTTAGCGTATGTATTACCTTACTCAGTGCTTAGTGTATTTGTAGAAATGTCAGCAACTCACGGCTACACTTTTTCTACCAACGGGATTATTCAATTCGCAGACCGAGACAACACGAGCGCAGGAGTAGACGAGAAAAGTAGAGGTATGTTTATTCGCCAATACACTACACAGCGGGAACGATATAAAACACTAATGCAACGGGCATTTAATGACGTTAGCGGGGTCTTTGACTCTACGACCTACACAATTAACACCGAGAAATACAACACCGTTAAACCCGCTCCAGTGTTTACAGCAATAGGAAGGGTGAACACGGAAAGAGATTTAAGTTCTAAGTTTAGATTATAACAAAGCAAATAATAATATCATGGCAATAACGCAAAGAATAGGATTTTCTACAGACGGCTCAGAAGACTTTACATCAGGAACAGAAGTAGGGCAATGGTACGCAATTAAAGCGGCTCAGAATGCAGCAGCAACCGCTACCGTAATAATGACCTTTCCATCTGGATCAAGCCGATCAATTACGCTAGGGCCTGGAGAAGTGGAGTATGGAAAGATAACATCCATCGCAGTAACCGACGGAACTATTAGAGCCTACATCGAGATTAACGTAGCTGTTTAATGTTAGGGCTAGGCTTAGGCTTACAGTATAGGAATCGTTTAGGCTCCTCGTTTTTTGGACTGTTCGGGAAAGCGGCGGCGGGTTGGTCGTTGCAATCTCTTGACGGCTCAGATAGTCGGGCGGTGCAAGTACGTAGAAGTTCAGATGATACCGAGGCAGATTTCAGACCTTCGCAAATTAAAAGCGGGGCTTTATTGGCTTGGGTTAATACGCCCGTTGTGCAGTTTCAAAGTGATTTTTCAAGTGATAACAATCAATTTCCTAACTCGCAGAAGGTAGACCTTACATATAATGAATCCATAGGTGGAGTCAGTAATGCTATTAAAATAACTTTAAATGGCGGAAACGTCGCTCATTATGTGTATGCTATTAATATAATAGAGCAGGACGTAGAAGCGGATTTAACTTTTGATGTTTACATTCCTTCAAGTAATTCATTAGTAGATCAAATATTTAGATCAAGACCTTTGGGTGGCGAGTGGCTAACTCCCACGCCTGACACATGGGTGACTTATACCGCATCAGGCACAACTTCAAATACTTCGCTTCTTTTTTATGCTGGGAATAATAGTCAATTTGGCTCAGTAAATGCAGACGGTGATGTTATGTATATGAAAAACATAACTCTTACCCAAACCACCGCAACGGGAGCCGTTAAAACAATCTACGGTCAAGGTTCGGGATCAAATAACGCGGTGCAAACTACAACAACGGAACAAGCTTTAATTGTTGATTCTGGCGCGTTAGTAACAAGTAACGGATTGCCTTCATTGCTTTTTGATGGAGTTAATGATCACTATGATTTTACGGAAATAGCTTTAAATAATTACTCTATTTTCTCAGTAGTTAATAGTTCGGATTTTTCAGGGAATCAAGTTATTATAGGTAAATTTATTTCCGACTATTTGCGAATAGAATCAGGAGGAGCCTCTTTAAGAATAACACCTGGTGCTGCTTATTCGGGTCTCTCAGGGTCTATCAATACTCCATTTATTGCTTCGGTAATACGTGACTCTTCTGATGATATAACAATGAAGAAAAACAACTCTTCTTTCGGTACAACCGCAAACAGTGCAACGTCATTAGATTTAAGCGTAATAGGTCAAGCTAATGATATTTGGTTTTTTAACGGAAAAATAAGCTCAATTATAATATACGATTCTGATAAAACATCCGAAGAATCAGCTATAAATGTAAATATAAACGAGCGTTATAATGATATTTACTAATGAAGCACTACATTTTTAACACCGAACAAGCGGCACTAGATTACGATAAGGCCGTATGCGATAAGCACAACTTTAGCGAAGGAACAAATTTCGCGAACCCGCGCAAGCATCCCACCAAAAAGAAGTGGGCAATTTCCGCGAGTCCAAGGGTGGAAGTTGAAAACAAGGAGCCAATAGAATTAACTAAAGACTGGTTTAAAGATTCGATATGACACAGACTGCTTTGCTCGTTGCTTTATTTTCGTTTCTCTTTGCCGCGTTCCGAGAACTTTCCGAACACTCCACCGAGGGTAAGTTTACAAACTGGCCTGATTGGTGGAACGCCTCCGAGAGTTGGACGAATAAACATAGCTGGGGGCCTGATTGGTTGCCTCGTTGGGTGTTTGGTTCTGCTTTAGTTTGGTTAACAGATGCGGAACACTTCTTCCAATTACTAAGCACGTTTAGCATATTGGCAATGATCTTTATATTAGGCGGTTGGGAGTTGGCTTTAGTTGCCTACCTTGCACAAGCCCTTGCGGGTTTGCTTAAATCCTTTACCAATATCAGATGAAATTAACAAACAACTTTAGCCTACACGAGTTCTTAGACTCTCGCTTTTTTAACAAGGTAGAACAGAAACGAGTTTACGATAGCTACGAGGTAAATAAGTTCCAATTAGAACCGAACTTAATTGTATTGGTCGATAACCTACAAGTGCTTAGAGATCATTTAAACGCTCGTATATCTATAAACATTAGCTACCGCCCTAAGTGGTACGAACTAAGCAGAGGGCGCAGCGGGAACAGCCAGCACGTAGAATTAAAAGCCGCTGATATTGTGGTTGATGGTTGGGAGGCTCAAGACGTTGCCAAGGAAATAGAGCAGCTTATAGAAGAAGGTAAGATGATCGAGGGCGGCGTAGGCTATTATCATTCATTCACTCACGTAGATGTAAGAGGGATTAAAGCACGTTGGAACGGATGAAAGAGCATATTGATACAATAAAGCTTTGGTTGTTGAATGTAGCTGGCGGACTATTAACGCTAACCGAGGCGCTAGGAACAATTGCTAGTGCAATCGGAGCAATAGCGGCAGCGGTTTACACAATCTACAAGCTGGTGATATTGCACAGAGACAACAAAAAGAAAACAAAATGAATTGGATTAGCTGGCTAGTTGGGAAAAGTGATAAGGGTATAGTCGATCAGGTTGCTGATGGGATAGATAAATTTGTTTATAGCGGTGAAGAAAAGGCAGAGAATCAAGCGAAATGGGAAAGCGAAGTAACAAAGAGATGGCAAGCGGATAGCGAAGCACCTATTACAAGGCTAACAAGGCCCTTCTTAGTTATATTCACAACGATAGTTATATTTGTGTTCGGTGCTTTAGATGCAAGCTTAGAGGGTTTCTCTATAAGTCAACAATATTTAGACCTCTTCACGATTACTTGGACTGTAATGATTACGGCTTATTTTGGTGGTCGGTCATTTGAAAAGGGAATTGTAAAAAAAAAATAGTATATTAGCCATTCAACACCGGGATTATTTAGTAGTGTTTTTCATAGTGCATGTTTAATTTGGTTGGAAGCCTCGGAGAAGTTCGGGGCTTTTTTGTGTTGTTATGTAAAATAATAGTATTACATTGCACCTATCAAATAACACACTATGACATTCACAGAAAAAGCAAAAGCGTTTAACCACATTGTAATAGCTTGGCAATCCGACACCGAAAAGGTTAGGGTAGCATTCCAAGAGCAAATTAGAATCTGCCAGCAGCTACCGGTAGAACATCCTCAACTAGAACTTGCCACGGATCAACTCCACGAGTACAGTCACCTATTGAAGTTCAAATTAAACAACCCACCTAAATACAAGTAAACATGAGTACTACTGAATTAACACGAATTGAGAATTTACAAAAAGTATCCAATCAAATTAATGAAGCTTATTCGCCTGAGCAAATTGGAGTAATACAAAAGAGCGTTGCTAAAGATACCACCTTTGCGGAGTTAGCTTACTTCTTAAACGTATGTAAGACAATGGAGCTAAACCCTTTTAATAAAGAGGTGTGGTGTTATAAGGATAATAGAGGTAATCTTTTAATCTTTTCGGGCCGTGATGGTTTTCTGTCCAAGGCACAAAAGAACCCGCTATTTAATGGGATGCGTTCCGCTGCTGTTTGTGCGAATGATGATTTTAAAATGAACATTGCAACGGGTGAGATTAGCCACTTTCCAAACTTCAAAGAAGATAGAGGCGCTATTATCGGAGCGTATGCAATAGCGTTCAGAAAGGGAGGAGAGGCTACTATAGAGTGGGCAGAGTTCGCGCGATACAATAAAGGTTATAACGCTTGGAAGAGTCACCCAGAGGAGATGATTAAGAAAGTAGCTGAGTCACATTCATTAAAGAAAGCATTTGGCATTTCAGGTGTGCAGTCAGAATATGAGTATGACGTAAAAAACAACATAGCTGCTCCTATTGGTGCGACTGCTAAGGTTGATAAATTACAAGTCTTACAAGACCTACTTGATGAGAAAGCAATGGATATAACTCAAGAGGATTATGCAGCTATTAAATTAGTAATAGACGGCAAAGAGGAATCAAGCTATGACAAGGCAATAAAAGTATTAACCGAATTACAAACTAATAATGATTAGCAGAGTAGCCAACTTTAGCAGTTCAAGCGCGCACCGATTAATAGGCGCGGGAAAGCGACCAATGACAGCGGACGAACTAGCGGCACGACCTAAGAAGGGGGTCGGTAGTGCGGTTAAGCAAATCGAAGACAGCACAATGTTAGGAGCAACTACCATTAGCTACATAAAGGAGAAGGTACGCGAGGAGAAGCTAACACGATCACTACAGGCCGACAGCAACGCCCGCCCTTTAATTTGGGGTAAGGTTATGGAGCGGTATGTTTTCGAGCGGAAACTAGATACAAGTTATCGAGATGGCAACCAACAAGGCAGAGTTGAGCATACAACTGTAGACCGTTGGAACGGCATACCGGATACTTTAAGAGTAACGGTAGACAATAACATAGTCGGGGATATTAAATGCCCATTCAGCTTAACTTCTTATTGCGATACAATAGAAGCAATTGAGGCGGGGCTAGATGTTTACAAACTAGAGAAGAGTGAAAACTACTGGCAGTTAATTAGTAACGCTTGTTTACTTGAGGGTAAGTTAGAGATTCCATTCAATCAAGGCGAGAGTATTATTTACGTTCCTTATGCTAGTGAGCTGCCAGATATTAGAGACTGGATTAGTCAAGACTTTACACCTGAGAACGAAGGATTAACACCTTTCCAATGCGAGTGGATTTATAATCAAATAGTGGGTCTGATTACTAGCGGCCAAGAGCCTAGCTTTCCTTACCTACCTGATGCATCAAGTTATAAAGATTTAACATCTTGGACCTTTGACATCCCGCAATCAGACAAAGACCTACTAACCGCGCGGGTAAAAATGGCGGTTCAAGAACTTAACAAACAATTAAAGTAATGCAACAATCAATTAAACAATGGTTTGAAACCATAGAAGACCCAGAGATTAGAGCCAACGCTATAAGAAACACAAGCGCAAGCCGACTAAAATCACAATGCACTTGCTTAGATAATAGTTTACGCCTGGCATTTGTTTGGGAGGTGTCACCGCAAAAGGGTAAATACTGGAGGGATTATATGAACACTTTAACAACAAAAAAATGAATAACACAATACTAGACCACGTTCTAAGCGTGGTTTGCAAATCGTACAAGGTAACGCGCGATGACATGACCGCCAAGCAAGACGCGGGAAGAGGTGGGAACGATGACGTAACCCTAGCCCGTGGCGCTTATATGTTCATTAGTTCTGAAATTGGTATATCGGGCGTAGCGGCTTCTAGGTATCTTTTTCTTAATAAAGGGAACGCCAGTACCTACCGGACTAAGTTTATTCAGACCGAGAGCGAGATTAAAAAGCAAAGATTAAGATTAGCTATTAACCGAAAATTAAAGTAATGAGTAAATTATATCTTATACAAGATTGGGGAGTAAACATTGAATGTATTGAACCCATAAAGCAAACTGATAAAAGCTATTGGGTTGAGTTTCAGTTAGCGGATGGATGTCCTATTGAAATTCAGCAATATAGAAAAACTACTAATTACGATCAAGCTTTTGACTCTAAAGAAGAAGCAAAGCAAGCAATAATAAATAGATGCACATTATCTATTAGTATATTAGAGAGGGAACTAAAACTCGCAAAAATAAATTTACAACTTACAAAAGATATTTAGACGATGAAAAGTAGAACCAAAACCGCGACAATGATAACGACTTACACCCTGCTATCATTCCTAGCCGCCTACCTAATCGCTGACGAGAGCGGGGTAGTTAACCCATTAGTGAACTCCTTTATTATTTACGGGGTTTGGTTAGTGGTGGGAATATTGGCTGGAGCAGGGGCGGTTATATTGTCCTTATTGATTACACCTATTAGAGAACTAAAAAAACAGATAAAAGAATGAGTGAAATTACAGGAAGATTAGCAGTCAAAGGAGAAACTAAGTCTTTCGGGGCTAATGGTTTTACTAAGCGCGAGTTTGTTATTGAAACAGATTCCCAATATCCGCAATTAATACAAATAGAATTAATCAAGGATAAGTGCAGTTTAATAGATTCTATTAAGATCGGGGACGAATTAACAGTATCTTATAACTTGAACGGCAGAAGTTGGACTAACCCACAAGGCGAAATTAAGTATTTTAACTCCGTGCAAGGCTGGCGAATTGATAAAGCGAACCAAGCACCACCCGCACCAAGTCAAGCGGGTTTTGTCGATAATGAAGAGGATCCATTTTGATAGTAAAGCTTAAAAAATGCAGAGAGTGCGGAGGGGAGTTTAAACCCTTCCGCTCTACTCAAGTGGTCTGCAGTACTTCGTGCGCGGTTAAACAAGGGGCAGCGGTAGCGAAAAAGAAAGAGGCAACCGCCTGGAAAGTGAAAAGAACTAAGCTTAAACAAGGTCTAAAAACTAGAACCCAAAAGATAAACGAGGTGAGGGTAGTCTTCCAGCGATGGATTAGACACCGAGACAAAGACCAGCCTTGTATATCTTGCGACACCTTAGCCGCTACAAAGTGGGACGCGGGGCATTATCTCAAGGCAGAACTTTACACAGGTCTTATTTTCACCGAAGTCAATTGTCATAAACAATGCCAGCGCTGCAACCAATACGGGGGGGGCATGCAAGCGGAGTATAGAATAGGCTTGGTTAAACGAATAGGATTGCAAGTAGTATTAGAACTAGAAAGCATTAAAGACGGGCTTAGAGTCTACCAATGGAGCGACACGGAACTAAGCGAGATTAAAAAGAAGTACAGCGATAAATTAAAAGAGTAATATTATTGCTTTATCTAAAATAATAGTATTACATTTGACAAACTTAAAACATACAACATGAATGAATACCAACAATTTCTAGAAACTAAAAAAAAGACTTTTCTAGAAAGCGGTTTTGAAGTAGACCAAAGTACTTTAAATTCTAATCTATTTGACTTTCAAAATCACATAGTATCTATTGCTTTAAGAAAAGGCAGATTTGCAGTCTTCGCTGATTGTGGTCTAGGTAAGACACTAATGCAATTAGCATGGGCCGAGGCTGTTTATAATGAAACAAGTATCAAGGTATTAGTATTAGCCCCGTTAGCGGTAGTAGAACAAACCAAAGAAGAGGCTATTAAGTTTGGGGTAAATACAGATGCATTTGATATTACTAATTACGATCAGTTAAAAAATGTAGACTGTAGTATTTATAGCGGAGTTGTATTAGATGAAAGCTCAATATTAAAAGGTCGGGATGGTAAATTATCTAGGCTTATTATTGAAAGCTTTAAATTAACTCCTTACAAATTAGCTTGTACTGCTACACCTTCGCCTAATGACCATATGGAACTAGGGCAGCATAGCGAGTTTCTAGGCGCGATGACTTATTTAGAAATGCTGGCTATGTACTTCGTTCATGACGGAGGCGAAACATCTAAATGGAGATTAAGAAAACACGCTAAAGACCCATTCTGGACTTATGTATGCACTTGGTCTATTGCCGTTGCTGAGCCTTCAACTTTAGGATTTGATTCTAGCGGTTATAATTTACCTGAGATCGAATACATTGAGCATATTATTCCAGTAGAAAACAATACAGAGTCTTTATTTGGTGACGTAGCGGTAAGTGCTACCGAACTACATAGAGATTTAAAGAGGTCTTTTGATCTTCGTATTAATAAAACTAAAGAAATTATTAGCGGCATCAATGGGCAGTGCATAGTGTGGACGTTAAAAAATGACGAGGCTACTATTTTATGCAAGGAATTAGACGATAGTGTTAACGTGCAAGGATCGGATAAGCCAGAGTTTAAAGCGAAGAACTTAAATGGATTTGCAAAAAAAGAATTTAGTAATCTGATTACTAAAACAAGTATTGCCAGTTTTGGAATGAACTATCAGCAATGCAGTAATATGATATTTACTTCTTACGACTTTAAGTTTGAGGCGTTTTATCAAGCAGTTAGAAGGTGTTATAGATTTGGTCAGAAGAACAAAGTAACCGTTCATCTATTAGTACCAGAGAGTCAAGTTAACGTAAGGGCTACAATTTTAGAAAAGCAAAAAAGACACAAAGAAATGATAGATGAAATGTCTAAATACTCAAGCGAAGCTGATTATAAAAGCAGTAAGTCAAAAGTTACAATAAGCCATAAGGAAGTAAAGACAGATGAATACCACGTTATTAATGGGGACTGCGTTAAAGAGTCTAAAAAAATAGACGACAATGCTGCTGATCTAATAGTATTTTCGCCTCCTTTTGCAGAGCTTTATGTTTACTCTGATAAAGAAGAAGACATGGGCAACGTTGCTAACTATAAGCAATTTGAGCATCATTTTAAATTTCTGATTCCAGAACTTAAACGAGTATTAAAACCAGGTAGAATATGTGCTATTCATTGCATGGACTTACCAATACAAAAAGGCAAAGAAGGATATATTGGACTTAGGGACTTTAGCGGTATGATTACTAAATGGTTTCAAGATCAAGGTTTTATTTATCATTCTAGGGTTACAATATGGAAAAACCCAGTAACTGAAATGCAAAGAACTAAAGCATTAGGATTACTCCATAAGACTATTAAGAAAGATAGCGCAATGACTAGGGTGGGTATTCCTGATTATATTCTTTACTTTAGAAATGAAGGAGATAATTTAATACCAATTACCCATCAAGATAAAGACGATAGCAAAGCGGATTATCTACCTGTGGACTTGTGGCAAAAATACGCTTCACCTGTATGGATGGATATTGATTATGGTAGAACTCTACAATACAGATCGGGTAGAGATGGAAATGACGAGAAGCATATTTGCCCTTTACAACTAGACACCATCGAGAGAATTATCCATTTGTATTCAAATGAAGGAGAAACCATATTTAGCCCATTTGGCGGTATAGGATCAGAGGGGTTTAAAGCAATACAGATGAATAGAAAATCTATTAGCATTGAGCTTAAAGAGTCATACTTTGCTTTAAACGCAAAAAACCATAGAGACATTGTAAACGAAAAGAAAAGTACCCTAAAATTATTTTAATGAGCAGATTACACGATATCTTAACCATCCTAGCAAACCCCGACTTAACAAAGTTGCAGCGCCTATTATTAGCCTACCTAAACGCGCAGCAAGAGGACGAGATTATTACCAACTACACAATCATAGGCGAGGACATTGTAGTAACAGAGCAGACAGCAGAGCGCACGATCCGGGAGTTAGTACGGGCTGGCTATATGCAGAAAAAAACCCTCTCCAAAGTCGGAGTATTATTAAGTAATTTTAGATCGTAAACTATGACACCAGAAAAAGAAAAAACCGACTACCAGACTATTATCCAAAACCAAAGCCTCACACCTATACAACGCTTAATACTGATATACCTAAACACTTTAGAGGCTGATTTTATCGAGGGGCGGTTAACGGATATATCGGAGTTGTTAGGTATCGGACGAACTACCACCGCGCAAGAAACTATTAAACTACATGCGATGGGTTACTTGCAGCGTGAGAATATGGGGCGGCCAGGGGATAGATACGGGATTAGGTTAAGCGATTTTAGGCCGTAACGTGATGGCTATGGTTAGTCATTTGAGGTACGAAAATGGAATATAAACCTTGTTAGCGTTTGTTTTTGAGCGTTGGCAGTAAAAATTAGAATATAATGGCAATAGAAATTAAATACTACAGTGTAGTTGAAAACGGAGAAACAAAGCATTTAAAGACTAAAGTGTCTTCAACCGTAATTGATTTTATGGTACAAGAATATAAAAAGTTCCATTCATCATTAAAAAACAAAAATGATTACTCGTTTCAGAAATATTTAATAATGCACGGGATAGAGTGTATTTATGATGGAACTTTTGGTTATGTAAATATAGATCAAGCGTTGGCAAATGAACGCTAACGATGGGAATATGGTTAGTGGATTTTTAGCCATTAAATATATTACGTGTTGTACATAGTGCGGAATTAATAATAAAAACTTAAATAAAATGAAACAAGAAAAAATAGATTACGACAAGATTATGGCTTTGGGCTTTAGTGTAGAAATTGCTTCTGATAGTTGTTATGAGGCTGAACACGGATATGCTTATTGCATAATTACAAAGAACCTAACAAAGAAGATTTACTTGGACTGGCAAAAAGATACTAAACTTTGTAAAATGGTAAGAATAGATAGCCCAAAGACAGGTAATGTAAAAGCAGAAACCCAAATAATGAACCTAGAGCAAATTAAAACTCTAATAGATTTTTTCTCCAACGAGAAAAGAACTGAACCTAATTATTATGGACTAGCCTAGCATTGTGTACAATGACTAGGCTATGAATTGAAGCCATTAATACAAAGTTTAATTCACAACAATAACCTTGACAGGGCTTTTATTTATAGGCTTTGTTAGCAACTTTTAAAATTATGGTAAAGAGAATATTAAACACACTTGGATTTATCGCATACACTATTATTATTTTAACACCCTTATTTTTTCCTTATATGATAATAAGAGGTTGGACTAAAACAGAAGATGAGTTATTGAAACCTATGTTTTATTTTATAGACGGAATGGAATAATTTTTATTGTTGCTAACGTTTAGTATAAGGTGAGAAGCCACACCTAAATTTGGCTATTTAAAACAAACCCTTGTGGGCTTTTCACTTTATACAGTGTTACCCACTTTTAAAATTACGATTATGGAAGATGTACTAAAATTTGATTACAAAAAAGGTATGCAAACTGTTTACCCTGTACATTTTATGGTTAAGAATTGGGCATTTACAGAAGATGAACACGCAGAAGCAACACTTGCACACGCAATGGCAGTTGTAGCAGAAAAGAACGGAATGAGTGCAGATGATTTATCACACCTTTTCCCTGCACTTCTTAGAACTCTAAAAAGTAAAATTGATTGGGCTAAGTAATTTTTATTGTGGGTAACGATTAGTATATGAAATGTGGAGCAAAGCGGAATTTTTTATATACCGTGTTATGCTCTTTTAAATTTAGATAGATGACGAAAATGTATATAGTAAGATATTGCGGTGGTAGTTATGATGATTGGTATGAGGCTAATGTATTTGTAACTGATAAAAAGACAACTGCTACCAAGTATGTAACCAAGTTTAACAAGACTCTTGAAAAGTGGAAGAAGTACTACAGTCAATTTGAAAGCAAAGAACTAGGTATGACTTGGATAAAAGATGAATATGTGGATCAACATTTTAATAGATGGAATATCCTAAGAAATATAAATAACTGTTATTGGAAGGAAATAGAGTTAAGGTAATTGAGCATAACAACTGGATAAGCGCACCACTACATATATACACCTAGTAAGTTAGGATATGTTTACCCAAAAATCTCTTAAACTTGGGACACGTTATATTATTTCAGCCATTAAAACGGACATTGATTTTACGATAGCCGATTAGTTAATTAAATAAACGCCAGTAATTTAAAAAACTGGTTAATCTTTGAATAAATTAAAATACCTTTAGACCCTACCTTAATCAGTTACAGAGTGGGGACTATCTACGCCAACACCTTAAGCCTAATATTCATCATTAATAAATTGATAGTATTAACCTTCTTTATTTTTACTTTTTATGCCGAAGAAAAGAGAAAACCGCTACCGTATAAACAACGAGACAGCAAAGCAACTAGGAATAGAAACCAATAAAAGCGGGCGGTACTCACTTAGGCCCGACAAAGAAAAGGAGTATCTAGCCATTAAACAAGACTCGGTTGTAGATGAGGCCCTTCACCGAGGGAACCTAAAACAAAATAGTTGGAAGGTTGCATGGGTTAAAGAAGAGGGCGTTTCTGTCCTAGTTAAGAATCCGGACTTTAAAGAGCACACTATAGACTACGACATCCTCCGAGAGGACATGATTGCAGAGATGCTCGAACTCTCACCAGTAGTTAAGAAGTATAAGCGCAAGAAGATAACTGACCCGCATTGCTTAGTGCTAGATATTGCCGATCTCCACGTAGGGAAGCTGTCAACGGTAGGAGGGGCGGGGAACCATTACAATGTAGACGTAGCAATTGAAAGGGCTATAACAGCCTCCGAGTCATTAATAGATAAGTCCAAGCCTTACAACATAGATAAGGTTTTCTTTATCATTGGCAACGATGTACTCCACACCGACAACACCACGGGATCCACAACCAAAGGAACGAACCAAGACACGGACGGGATGTGGTACGATAATTTTAAAGTCGCTCGGATAGTCTACACTCAGATCATTCAGCGCCTATCAACTATTGCACCCGTTCATGTAATACACTGCCCGTCTAATCACGATTATATGACGGGCTTTATGTTAGCTGATAGTGTTAGCTGCTACTTTCACAACAATCAAAATGTAACTTTTGATGTGACAAACGTGCATCGAAAGTATTACCTATATGGAACTAATTTCTTAGCGTTTTCTCACGGAGAAGGAGCTAAATTAGATCAGATACCGTTATTAGCAGCGCACGAAGCACCTATACTTTGGGCGCACGCTGTTTATCGTTATTGCTTTCTGCATCATATCCACCACAAGGATGTATTTAAGTTCCGTAGCGGCAAGGATTACATAGGAATGACGGTAGAGTATTTAAGAAGCCCAAGCGCGCCAGACCAATGGCATGCCGATAAAGGTTTGGTAGGGGCTAAGATTGCGATAGAGTCATTTATCCACCACCCGCAACAAGGCCAGATTGCAAGGCACACGCATAATTTTTAAACTGAACAACAACATGGAAGCAATACAGAACATAACAACAAACCCCGACCTCTCACCTATTGACAAGGTAATACTATGCTACTTAAACAGCTTAGAAGTAAAGGAACTGGATACAACTTTAAAGGACTTAAGCCAGAAGTTAAGTATCCATAAGCCGACCTTATACCAAAACATCTACCTCCTAGAGGAAGCGGGATATTTAATCTTTGAAAAGATTTACGGGGCGGGAATAATTTTAAGCGATTGGGAAACATAAGTAATTAATCCCTATATTTGTTCTATCGAGTCGAGACGATAAATAAGAACTTATAACAAGACCTTTAGCTGACGGACTCTCGACTCCTGACGCTAGAGGTTTTTTCGTTAATGGCAAAGGAGCTACCATATTTTAAATTTGAGCCTAACGAGTGGGAAAATGGAAACATTCAGATACTCTCTAGGGAACACAAAGGGTTATTTATAGACCTCTGTTGTATGTACTGGTCAAGGTTGGGAGACGTTCCATATAAACTAGCAGTGCAAAAGTTATGCGCTGGCAATGCGACCGCATTAGATTCGCTTTGCGAGGAGAACATAATCGCATTAGAAGAGGGTCAAATTTGTATTGATTTCCTTAATGAACAGCTAGACGCTTTCGGTAACACTAGCACACAAAACAGCAACAACGCAAAAGAGGGCTGGCGTAAACGTAAGCTGGCAAAGGAATCAAGCGAGCGCAATGCGAGCGCATCTGATCCGCAAAGCGAAAGTGATGCCATAAGAGAAGAGAAGAAGAGAGAAGAGGAGATAAGAAAAAAGAATATAGATGCTCGCAAATTAAAATTTGCTGAAACATTAAAACCTTTTTTAGAGCAATATGGAAAGGATATGATTAATAAATTTTATTCATATTGGACTGAGCCAAATAAAAGCAATTCTAAATTTAAGCAAGAACTACAAAAAACTTGGAGCGTATCGCATAGGCTTAATACTTGGCACACTAATAACTTTAATACCAAACCAAACAACAACCAGAAACAAGACAGAACTTATAAACCATTATGAAGCAAGAAGAATACATACTAGGGGCCGCGATGTGTACCGATGCCAGCGCCTTATCTTTAATCGAAACTATTAAGAACCCTAACTGCTTTACTACCGAATTAAGACAAGCGATCTTTAAAGCGATTTTAAGCCTATTTGAAGCGGGTAAGCGTCCCGATGTGATAAACACGCCAACGGAGTGCCAAAAGTTCATTAAACGGCCTGAAAATGATATTGTAAGCTATTGTATCGGGCTGACTGCAATCGTAAGCGGAACGAGTAACCAAAAGGAACTATGTGAGTTCGTGCAAGATATTTATCTTAAACGCAGATTGCAAGGATTAGCCCCTTACCTAAACAGCTTAGAAGGTAATACCGACACGTTTCAAGAAGTAATGGCCGATCACATTACTAGGCTGGATGAAATCGAAAGCGAAAACACTCAAGAGGGCGTGGCTACACTTGATGAAATGATTACAGAAACTAAGGAGCAAATACTAATACAAGCCACTAGCGGGGGAGTAGTAGGAATGCAAACAGGAATAGATGTATTGGATAAGACCACGGGCGGTATGCAAGACGGCCACCTCATCACAATAGCGGGGCGGCCAGGAATGGGTAAGAGTGTTCTAGCCATGAATATTGCCTACCACGTAGCGAAGACAGAGAGGGTGTTAGTGTTTAGCAGGGAGATGACCGCAAGCGAATTGATAAAGAGAATCGTAGCTAGTGAGTCAGACTTTACAATGCAAGAGTTGTTTACCAATACCATACAAGCGAATAGAGTGGATCAGTTTAATATCGCAGCCGACCAAATTAATGAGACGGGGTTAATAATTGATGAGCATAGTAGCAAGCTAGGAGACTTAGTTTATAGGGTTAGAAAGGAGGCGCGGAAAGGTTTAAGATTGGTGGTTATCGATTACCTAACTTTAATCGACGGGCAAGTAAAGGGAGGCAATGACACCGCTAACCTAACCAAGATAACCAGAACACTAAAACAATTAGCTAAGGATATAAACATTCCGATAATACAACTCGCACAGCTTAACAGAGAGGTAGAGAATAGACCGCTTAAGATGCCGCAATTAAGCGACCTTAAACAATCCGGTAGCGTGGAGGAGGATAGCAACCTTGTAATATTCTGCTATCGCCCACAGTATTACGACATGGAGACATTCGAGGACGGAACCAATAGCGAGGGCATGGCTGATTTAATAATTGCCAAGAATAGAAACGGGAACGTAGGGAGAATAAGACTAGGTTTTGAGGGAAACAAAGCAAGGTTTAGGGATTACAACGCAATGGATAACAACCAACCACAATTTTAAGTTATGGAAATAAGCAGAGAAAACAAGATCAAAGTAATACTTTTAGGATTCGCTAATTATGAAGCGGGGCAAGACTACGGATATAGCGTTTACTATAAACACTTGGAAGCGTTAGGGGTAATTGATCTAAGCGCATCGGATCGGTGGGCATGGTTAGAAAAAGCAGCCAATCAAATGAAAATAATTTACGGGCAGCAAATAGGGTTTCCGTCTAGTGTAATTCACTTTAAGGAAAAGCTAGACGAACTTAATCAGATTGACTTTAAGAATAGAAAGGGGGATATTAAGGAAGACTTAAAACTTCATACAAAAATGATAATAGTTAAAGATTTCTATGCCGGTAAGAGTAAAGAGGATATTAAACAAATACTAAAATGAAAGATCATAAATTTCCATACGAATGGACGATAAAAGAAGCCAACTTTACAAAAGATAAAGGAACGGTCTTTAGCTGCTTTGCTTGCGGTGGTGGTTCTACAATGGGTTATAAGTTAGCCGGGTTCGATGTTTTAGGGTGTAACGAAATTGATCCTAAGATGATGGAAGCTTATATTAAAAATCACAAACCAAAGTACAGCTACCTTGATCCAATCCAGACTTTTAAACTTAGAAAAGACTTACCAAAAGAACTTTATAACCTTGATATTTTAGACGGTTCGCCGCCGTGCAGCAGCTTTAGTACTGCAGGTAATCGGGAAAAAGATTGGGGTAAAGAAAAAAAATTTAGAGAAGGTCAAGCAAATCAAGTTCTTGATAATCTATTTTTTGACTTTATAGACCTTGCAAAAGAGCTGCAACCAAAAGTTGTAATTGCAGAAAATGTCAAAGGATTATTACTAGGTGATGCAAGAAAATATGTAAGAAGGATTTATGAAGCTTTTGATAAAGCAGGTTATTTTGTGCAGCATTTTTTATTAGATGCTAGTAAAATGGGAGTGCCGCAACGAAGGGAAAGAGTTTTTTTTATTTGCTTAAGAAAGGATTTAGCAAAAGACTTTTTATATCAAAAAGATATGTTCACAACATTACCAAAAATAGATTTATTTTTTAATGAAAAAACTATACTATTTAAAGAGTACGAAGATGACCTGGGTGCGGAATTAAACAAAGAAACACTAACATATCATAGGTGGTTACAAAGAATACCAACTGATACATCTTTTGGAGAAATCACTTTAAGAGTAAATAAAAAGAAAAGTGATTTTAACACTAAAATAGTACACTCAAATAGAGTTTTTCCTACTGTTGTATCAAAAGGATGTGAGGTAAAATACAAAAAAGCTATTAAAATATCAAAATTAGAATATTGTAAAACAGGAACATACCCAATTGATTATAATTTTAACAATAATAACCCAAGCTATTTAATAGGAATGTCAGTACCTCCAGTTATGACCGCCCAGCTATCTTCCAGAATATATGACCAATGGCTTTCTAAACTATGAACAACCCAAACCAAACCCAGCAGACACACTACAACGAACTGCGCGAGATGGGCGTACATTTTAACGAGTACGGGATATACAATTTAACAGTCGGTCAATACGCTGCGATATGGAACGCATCCGAGGGAATTAAAAGCCTAGAGAATGACAGAGTAGAGGGGTATTACAATTTACTAATGGTTAAGGCTGATCGTTATAACTGGAAATGAATATAAGTAGTAGCGAGAAAAAGGGTTAGTAGTATCGTATGCAAACCAATAACCCCGAGAAACACGGTGAAAGTCCAGTTGTTAGGCATACTTAAGCTATTACTTATATTTTTATTTTAAAATAATGTTGTGTATTTAAAATATTTGGTTTACATTTGTACCAACAAAGAAACCAAATATGAAATTTCTACACTCAGTTACAGACACACAAGGCCAAGAAATAGAAAGCTTTTGCACTAATAGCAACTCACCTAAAAACTCAATGAAAATATTGAGAGATATTAAAAGCGGAGTTTATAAAATTTGGACTCGCTCAGATTGGAGCTTTGAAATAGTATAAACCTAACGCCCTACGGGGCTAAACACTTCACATCATGGCAACCATATACGCAGAACAAAAATACAGAGTTAAGTTGTATAAGCTAAACACTGTTAGAAGAGTATTAACTACCGATATTAGCAGCACTACTATTATTGAAGACATACCAGAAGATAAGATTAAAGACCTGATTTTTGCCATGCAAAAGTACGCTACTCCATTATCATTTGAAAACTACGAGCAGAAATTAGAATTACTAAAGCGTTAAACATGACCACACAGCAACTACAAGACCGGCACGAGAAAGGGGAGCGCATACTAGATATGATTAAGAGCGTTGAAAGGCAAATGGAAGATAGAAAATCTCACATAAAGTACCTAGACCATAATAATGTAGGTAGCATATCTCATAGATTAAGGGTAACAAAAGATATAGATCAAGCCCCTAAGACAATAGCCCGACTAAGAAACTACTACTTCAACACTATGGAGATAGTACCAACCGAAAGCATTCAAGATATAGCCAAGGAGGTAGCAAGGAAAACGGAAATTTCCCCAATAACGGACGGCAAGAAATACCAGATCGAAACATTTGAGAGCCAAGACTACCGCCTAGAGTTTGAATTTACCCCTCATTATTCACAGGGAGAGTTTGAGGGCGTCTCCGATCTTCACATATACGAGCTATTCCATGACCGCAGGACGTACACAATGGAGGAGCTTGACGGGCTTAAGATGTTACTGTGGGATACGTTAAACAGGAAGGGAAGAGGGTGACGTTTAGTATAAGAGCCGTTTTAATGTGTGTTATACATTGTTGTAAGTAGTACGGATTTAATAACTAAAATAAATATAATATGCAAAATTTTAAAATAGGTGACAAGGTTTACCATAAAGCAGATGCAGCCCCTTTTGAGGTGGTTGGAATTAGAAAAACAACAGTAGAAATACAAGGTGATTGGAGTGGTGGAACTCACAATGTAAATCAAAAGGGGTGGGTAAACCATACTGAGATTAAACCTTATGACAAAACCAAAGTAAAATATTACATAGATGGTAAACCGTTTATGAATGGAATAGCACTAACGTAGTATTACTTACAACGTTGAGAATAAACCCTCGTTTTAATGGGGTTTATTTATTGTTGTAGTGAGTGCGGTATTATTAACTAAAAAATTATTTAAAATGAAATATGTAGCAATAGTAAGAAACGAGATTGAAGCCGAACAATTTATACCACCACTTCAAATACCAAAAGGAGTGATTAATGTATATGAAATGGGCAAAGGAACAAGCGATGACCCTATTTGGTTTACTGGTGAAGTGTGGACAATACAAGGCGAAAAGGTTAGAGTTAATAAAGGAGAATGGATAGTACAAGAACCTGATATGATTGATAGATATTATCCTATTGCGGATAAAGTGTTTAAACTTAAATACGAAGAACTAAAGTAGTATTCACTACAACAACTGAATAAGCACACTAGTAAACATACCGACCCAATAAGTCAGAATAAGCACACTACAAAACAAAAACACCATGAACGAAGAACAGAAAAAAAACGCCAAGAACATCAAGCGGCTAGAGATAGGCACGGTATTATTTGCCTTATTCTATGTGGGTATAATAGCAATCTTAGTTTACTGTGAGCTAGTATGACAGATATAAACAAGCTAGTTATACACTTAGATACGTGCATAAAAGAAAGAGATCAGCTAGTGATCAAGAGTGACTTAATATATAGAGACACAAAGCGGTTAACTAGAGAGATAAACGAAACTAGAAAAAAGATTAAAACCTTAGAGATATGAAAACCGATTTTGATTACGAAGAAATGTTTGAAGACGACTATGACACTGAAGACGATCCAATAGAGCCAGATCACTATTCATGCACTTGCTGCGGACACGTACAAGCTCTTGCTGGAATGGGTCATAGTTGCGAAAATTGCGGACTCTTTAATGTGATGGAAGGAGAGAACTTTTAATTAACTTAACCCTTAGAGATATGAGTAAGCAGATACACAAGCACTGGAGAAAAGACCTAAACCTTTACGAAACAAAGATCAATCTGTTTTGGTTTATCCATTACTACGTTTACTCAATAAGGCACGGAGCAGAGGTAACAACAAAGTGGAGGCTGTTTAAGTACAAGAATCCCGACTACATGAAGGGGCCAACCTCTATAGATGTAAAGACTCACGTCGGTCGTAAAGAGTTTAAAACTAAGTATTTATCTAACAAGTGGATGATACCAATTAACAAGTATTTAGACCTAAATCAAAATGATTAACTTTGTAGCATGGCATACTCAGACAAAGAAAAGACCGATATAGTAAACGACATCTGCCGACAAGTATCAGAAGGTAAGTCCACCCGTAACTCTATTACAGAATCAGGTATTAAGTTTAGTACCTTTTACGTGTGGATAGATGCTGATGTTTTGAAATCGAAACAATACACACGCGCGACTGAATTAAGGGCTGAACTAATGGCTGATGAACTAATGACAATCTCAGACAGCACAGCGGACGACATTATCACAGACGAAAGAGGCAACGAAATTATCAACCACAACGTAATACAGCGAGACAAGCTAAGGATTGATACGCGGAAGTGGTTAATGAGTAAGATGATGCCTAAGAAGTACGGAGAAAACAAGAGCCTAGACCTTACAACTTTAGGCGAGAAAATAACACAACCACCAATAACATGGGCGGCGCCAGAAAAAAACTAATTGCTAACTCTATTACCACAATATAAACCCTTATTCATTAACCCGCCTCCTAATCGCTACCACTTCATAACAGGCGGCAGGGGGTCGGCTAAGTCTTACCATGTTTCGCTACTGCTTTTAAACCTCACCTTTGAACCGGGTCATGTTATTCTGTTCACTCGTTGGACTATGGTATCTGCTCACATTTCAATTATCCCTGAGTTCCTAGAGAAGATTGAACTACTTAATCTTAGCCACCTTTTTAACATTACGCTAAACGAGATCATACACAAAGAGACGGGCAGTAGGATCATATTCAAAGGGATAAAAACAAGCCAAGGAACAGCAACCGCGAACCTTAAATCTATCCAAGGGGTGACTACCTTTGTTGTAGACGAAGGCGAAGAATTCCATGATGAAGACTCTTTTGATCGAATTGATTTATCTATCCGATCAGTAAACAACTGCAACAGGGTATTGATAATTATGAACCCTAGCAATAGGGAGCATATGTTATACAAAAAGTTTACCCCAGAACACCCGCGCGAAGATGTAACATACATTCACACTACCTACCTAGACAACATTAAGAACCTTAGCCAGTCCTTCTTAGATCAAGCGGATAGGATTAAAGCCATCAACTTAGCAAGGTATGAACATCTATTCTTAGGGGTATGGACAGACAGCCAAGAGGGGCTACTTTGGAATCACGGTATAATTGAAAGCAACCGCGTAAACTTTGCCCCGATCCTAGTACGCAAGATCGTAGCTATTGACCCCGCGATAAGTGCAACGGCTAAAAGCGACGAGACGGGGATTGTAGTTTTAGGCGTGTGCAGTAAAGGCGACGTGTATGTACTTGAGGATATGTCCGGAGTCTATTCTCCTAACGAGTGGGCGCAGGTTGCTAAAGATTGCGCGGTAGCTCATAACTGCGATTGTTATGTAGCCGAAAGCAATCAAGGGGGTGACATGGTATCGAGCAATTTAAAGAGCGTAGACCCACTACGGAGGGTTAAATTAGTGCGAGCCACAAGAGGGAAGCATACTAGAGCCGAACCCGTTTACGGAATGTACGAGCAAGGCCGCGTGAAGCATGTTGGCTACTTTAGCAAACTAGAGTCTCAAATGGTAAGCTGGAACCCTACCGACCAAACTAAAAGCCCTGATAGAGTAGATGCATTGGTCTGGGGTGTGACTGATTTAATCCTATCCAATAACGCAATAGGCACGAGTAGCAGCGGAAAAAAACCTAGACATGAGCCAAGGAGATTATAATAGTATCACTTTTTATTTAAGGTGATAAACTCTCACCGATCAAACACAATTAAACACTAGGAATTTATAACTCTAACTTTTTAAACGATATACTTAAGGGGTGGGCGTAATGTTTTAAAAAGCATTACGCCCTTTTTTTTTGTACTTTTGTCAGGCGCGTTTGTTTAATCACTATTATGCGCGCGAAAATTAAACACTATGCAGAAGATTAAACTAGGCAATTTTCCTTTCAACGTCCCGCAACGATGGCAAGACATCACACCCGCCAAGCTTAAGCAGTTAGAAGGAACGAAGTCAAACCAGATTAAGCAGCGGGTTCACATCTTATGCGACCTGCCAGAGATAGAACTAAGCGCAGACATCTATCTAGCTATCTACGAAATGTTATCCTTTATCGAAGAAGTGCCAGAGCTTGTACCTAACCGCTTAGACTTGCCTCCTTTGCTTAATTGGATTAGTGCAGAGTGGACGTTTGCAGAGTTTGAGATGGCACGGAAAATAGCAGCCAACCACTTAAACGAGTTAGGCGTTACATTATATGCACTTGCTCAGATTAAAGGCTTAGAGCGAAACTATCTAGAGGCGGGATGTAAAGCGTTAGACGGGCTTAATCTGTTTATAGAACAATGGGCGCAGTTTGATTTAGACAGCGACAAGAACGAACCTACCGACCTAGAAGAGATGGCGGGAATAGATCGCCTTCAAGCCTTTGGAGTCTATCCAATCCTTGAGAGTGTAGGTGCTAAGTACGGAAAGTATCCTAGCGAGATAGAGACGCAGCCCGCGGGTTGGGTTATGCAGGAATACATTTACACAATTGAGCGCCAAAGATATACGGATAATTTGCGTAAATTGCAGCCAACTAAATAACTAGCTATGGAAATGGAAATTAAAAAACCACTTGGAGATTTTATACTAACCAATGCAGAAGGGACACAGACCGAAAATGGCGTATACTATCATTATAGCGAGGTGTGTAATCTATTAAAAAAATATGAAAAGAAATTATTTATAGATAGTAATGTAGGGCAAAGCGAACAGTTAATTAACTTTTTGAAATGGGTAGGAGATGGTTATGACTTTGATAAAAACGCAGAAGCTATTGTAAAAGAATATTTAAACGAAGGCAATTAATAAGGCAATAACCTTAACTTAAAAACATGAGTACATTCACAACTATAAACAATGCCTTTGCTTCAATAGTTACAGCCGCCTACTCTAATACTAAGCAGGTAATCGGAACGCCTGACCAAGTGGCTAAGGTAGAACTAGCAGACGGGCAAGACCTATTTGCTATCTATGCTAACTATGCGCTACTACCCAATGAGCTGACCGGTGCAGTAGAACAGACGGAAAACTTCGGCTTTTATGTCGGCAAACCTGACACATTTCAAAGTACCTCAGTAGAGCAGAACACAATTATAGCCGCTTGCGATGTTATAGCTAATACAATACTAGCCGCCTTCGATGCTGCCACACTTACCAACGGCTTAGGAATGGAGAACATTAAGAAGACACCAGTCTATAAGCGGAACGGAGAAACAAGTTCGGGCCTATGGGTTACGTCAACCATCAATGCGGTAGTACCATGTTAAAGCTTCAGCTCGCATTTAGAGACGGAGCCAATAAGACTATTGATAAGCTGCAATCCAACATAAGAGAAAAGGCCCCTACCCAATTTGGGCCTATGAACAATACAGGGGAAGCGGCCAACTCTCTGAATTATAGATGGGTTTCTGAGAATCGCATCCAAGTTTATAGCGATATACCAGGTCAGTTTAATTACATAATGACTTTAGAAACAGGAC
>Ga0222676_1000108_pt1 | contig 35186 bp, 39 predicted proteins | sample AntAcemetagen870_FD_179815 | JGI IMG/M metagenome (GOLD analysis project Ga0222676, IMG submission 179815) | Saline water microbial communities from Ace Lake, Antarctica - #870 | ecosystem: Environmental > Aquatic > Non-marine Saline and Alkaline > Saline | place: Antarctica: Ace Lake...
TTAGAAAAAACATAATTAAACTTGTTTTTTAACAATATGTTACTATAATATATTTGCTATGATAACCAAATGGCAAACACAAAAACGATCCTTTAGTTAGGATCAAATCTTCAAGGCGGGAACCGCCCGAAGTAAAAAGCCTGTGGACATGATATTAGACTTGTATCCTTAATTGGAAATAAAGCAATTGTGAGTGAAGCAGGAAGCCCCTACCTCTTTAGGGTCGGGGTAGTTCACAGATTGACTAAATCACAGGAGAGATTAGTGTCATCACAAGATAAATTAATAGCAATTTACAAAGAACGAATTGACCTTCAATCTAATCTTATTCAAGAACATCACAGTTTAATTATAGTTACATTTTTTATATCAAAATGTTATGTTACATGACGGACTATACACTCGTCACCAACAAATGTCAACTCACACCAGAAAAATCCAGTGCGATTTGATCTTTGTTGCCATTCCTCAGTACTTAATTCCCGAAGCTCGACCTCATGATTGGAAGCTGCATTTAAATCACTATCTGTCAACTACCCACGACCCTAAAGGGTCGGGGCTTGTCATTCCAACTCTAAGCAACTTTAGAACAGTCACTTAGCGGACGACAATAGGCTGATTGATGCAGCCCTAAATCTCTAATGTTTTTTGCAGCATTTAAGTCAGCATGATCTTGATGTCCACATTTTTTACAAACAAATTCAGCTTGATTTTTCCTGTTTGCTTTTTCACAATGACCGCAAGCGTTACAAGTTCTACTTGTATTCCTTGGATCAATCAAAACAACAGGAACGCCTTTAAGCGTTGCTTTGTAAGCAATGAATTGCCTTAACTGATAAAATGCCCAACTTAGTCTTTCGGCTCGTTGTTTCTTCCGTACCGTTGTCCTCTTGTTAATATTGGTTAAATCTTCTAACGCAATAGAACAATTGGTGTCTTTGGCTTTCTCAACGAGATGTTTGCTCACACAATGATTAACATCAGTTCTAAATCTTGCTTCTTTACCACTAATTTTATTTAACTTTTTCTTACTTGATTTTGTTTTTACTTTTTGTAATTCTGACCTTAACTTCAACGTCTTGACTCTAGCTTGTTCAACCTTGTTCAACCTTGTTCAACCTTGTTCAACCTTGTCATTAGAAAATGTTTCTCCACTTTAATCAACTGCGATGTTTTTGACACCAAGATCAACACCCAAACAATCATCAGGACTAATTGGTGTATCTTCGGGCATATCGCAAGTTGCGTATAAGTAGAACTCACCTTTTTTGTAGATCAAGTCAACTTGACCAGCGATACGACTCGCTCGACCAGCGAAGTATTCACGAATTTCAATGTTGAATAATTTACGACCTTCCAATGTTGTCAAGCTTACTTGCGGCTTTTGTAGTGGCAATCCTTTGAACGTCAAAATTCGTTGGTCATAAGTGATGCTACCATACTTTTTGAAAGTTGGTTTTGTTTTCTTGTTTATTTTGTAAGCGTCACAAGTCTTGGCAATTGCACGAATAGTCAATTGTGCTGACAAACCGTATTTTTTACGAATATCATGATACACAAGTTTTTGAATCCTGAATTTACTAGCAGATTTTTGTTCGAAGCAAGTTTCGGCAATTTCATTACAAGCTGAATTAAAGGCTTCCATTGTGTCAAGAAGCCTCTTTTTGCCGTCGTCATCTGTCAGTAATTTGATTTTTGCAATTGTTTTCACATATTTATATAGTATGTGACATTGAAATTTTGCTTCAATAAATGATATTTTTTGAAAATTATTCCTATGACTCGCCTTACCCACTACCCTAAAGGGTTTATCTGCCTTGCTCGTTCGCTTAGCTCACGATCTACGACAGATAAACTTTCTACGAAAGTAGGGGCTTCCGGCTCGCAATGAGTGAAATATTATTCTCAAGCATAGTTACAAGAAAGGGACATATTTTGTTTGATAAAACAGCTTTAATCATTGTTGATATGATAAATGATTTTGCAAATAAAGAAGGATCTCTATTCGTGGAAGACTCCATTCGTACAATCCAGCCGATTAAAGAAATGGCAGATTTCATCTTACAATGTAATGGAAATGTTTTCTTTGTAAATGACTTACATAAACCAAATGATAAAGAATTCGAAAAATGGCCTCCACATGGAGTCGAAAATACCAAAGGTGCCCTTATTGTCGATGGACTAAATCTAGATCCATGGAACCCTCTAACTAGCTCGATACAAAATAATAAATATGGTTTAAATTGTATAGTTCTGCCAAAATCAACCTACGATGCTTTCCAAAATACACAACTGGAATATTTTCTAAATAGAATGAATATAGAAAATTTAATTATCGTAGGAACTGTGTCTAATATATGCATACTATCTACAATACACTCGGCATTTTTTAAAGATTATAATATCACTATAATCAATGATTGTATCAGTAGTTTGACTGAAGAGGGAATGAACGTACTTCAATATCAAGCTAAAAATGTATATGGATGTTCGATTTTCCAAACTGTAGATGATTTCAGGAGTAGCCTTTAAATGCGAATTGCTGTATATGGCGGGGCATTCAATCCAATTCACAAAGGACATTACTTTGTTATCAATCAACTATTAGAAAACACAGATGTTGAACAAGTTTGGGTGATGCCAACGTATAATCACAACCACAAAGATGATTTATCTTCATTTGAAGACAGGTTGTTTCTAATTAATCTAATGATTGAAGAAAATGAAAAAGTAATAGTTTCATTATACGAAAAAGAAAATGAAGTAAAAAATGGAACCTTGGTTTTATTAAACTCTTTGAAAAAAGATTATCCAGAGCATGATTTTTATTATGTTATCGGACAAGATAATGCCGATTCTATTGATACTTGGACAAATCATGAAACATTAATTCTGGAAAATAAATTCATAACTGTTCAAAGAAGAATTTGCCCAGCTATTTCTGACAAAAAATGGTATGCTCAACAACCACATAATTATATTAGTATAAAAGATTGTGAACAAAGCTATTTTTCTTCTTCAATGGTAAGACGTGCAGCTAAGAATAAAAAATGGAATGCAGTTGAATTAATGACAGATAAAAATATAATGAATGTTATTAAAGACAAAAAAATGTTCACCTAACTTTCTTTACTATCTCGAATGAGACAGGTAAATCTTCTGCAAACAAAGAACATAATTTAATTTTATGTAGTTCTTCTAAAGAACACCATTTATAAGCTGTATGTTCATCACTTAAGGTTACTTTAAAAGGTTTTGGAACTTTATAGAAAAAAGTAGTCCAATTTCCAAAATTTTTAACACCAAATTTAGTCCCTTGACAACTTCCAGCTTCTTCTTGGCACTCTCTCCGTGCCCCTTCTTCTGGTGTTTCTCCTAATTTTAATCCACCACCTGGGATGCTCCAGGTGTTTGGATATGTAGAATTAGGTTCTCTCTTGAGTAAGAGAACTTTTTTACCATCTGTAAAAAAGATTCCTGCTGCTTTACTCATTTCTTATCCGTATTGGTTTTACAACTAATATTAGAACATTCTGTGTTCTTTTTCCCGTTATCATAAAAACTTGTAACAGCATCTGAACCACATTCTTCACAAGAATGTTCTTTTTGCCTTTCAGGATCTTTTTTAATAGGTATTTTTAAGTTCTTGTTATTACGATCTAACCAGTCTAAAAAACTAATCATCTTTTAGGTCCCGTTTTGAGTTTAACACTTTTCATGTTTTCAATTCTTCTGTCAGGCTTGTCTTTCAAAGACCTTAAAACCTTTAAGACTTCATTAGAGATCTGTATTGCTGAATCTTGAGTTTTTGAACTATTTTGAACAGAAACAGTTGATTTTCCTTTGTTGTAAAATCCTTTTGATAAAATAAAACTTCCACCATCATGGTCTGGGTGATAATGAACCATAACCACCCATTCTCCATCATCCCAGTTTCTAGTAGATACTATAACCCTCAAAGGATTAGTTTCAAATACCTTTTTTACATGAAAATCATTCTGCTTCATAGAAGCACTAATGTAAGACAGTACAATTTTAGCGAAACCATTCATTACATCAGGTATATTTGTACGGAAATTAACATCTACGCTATATCTACTAGAATGTACAGACTCAACAACCAAACCCCAATCTTTTTCAGATATGTTTTCATGTGACTCAATGTATTCTCTAAAATTTTCCATATAAATTCTCGATTTTAATTATATATTGTTCCTTATTACTATTTATTAAAAATAATAGTTTACTCAGAGTTTTCTACACCAATTTCTATATCTCGTACTTGTTGTCTATTACTTATAACACTGCTATCAATTATATCTTTAACCACTTGATCGTTAGTGATAATATTAGAAGAACCGTCTTGGACAGTACCATCAGTTTTATATTTAACCTTTAATATATCTCCATCTGATGACGAAGCCCTTATGTTAACTTGCCCGCCAATTATATCGTGAGATAATCTGGTTAAATCTCCCATATTATGTAAATCTATATCTCCATTATTGGTAGAACTTATATAATTAGAGCCATCTGGATCTAAGTCATTTACATAATCAAAGTTTGAACCAGCACTACTAGGAGTCCAAGTAGTGGAACTTCCTGTTGCATTCGGCAGAATTGCTTCTACGTGCTTGTACCCAATAAAATCAGTGTCACTAATTATAAATAAGTCATCTAACAAAAATCCTCCATTTCCACCAAAGTTAAAGTGAATTTTAATATTATCTATATAATCTGGTGCTTGTGAAACTGATTTAGTAGCAATATTCGAGCTATTTATTTTTTCAACCCCGTCTATTTTAAGAACAAAAGACCCCAAAGTTTCATGTAATATGTATCTCATTTCTACAAATTTCCATTCTCCTCGTGTCATATCATTCGTAGAGACTGAAGTTAAATCTGAATCGGAATTGTCTTTTAAATAGACATTGCCATTGGAAGCATAATTACCAGTCAGATAAGATTGTATAGTATCTTCATGATTAAAACTTAGCAAAAGATTATTAGTGAGTAAATTTTCTATACTATTAGACACTTTTATTAAAAAGCACACAATAAAATCATTTTTGTTGTTGATTGGTAATTTTAGATAAAAGTCTTTTTCTGGATTACTTACTCCTTTAAATAAAGCGGATTTACCACCATATTTAGTGTCGTTTTTGTTTAATTCTATATAATATGTGCCATTATCTTGTATTATAGATCCTGGATATTTAGGTAGTATTTCATTAATTGCATTGGATATAATCTCAAAACCTTCTATTAACTGTAGTGCTGTTCCTTTTTTAATCCCATATAAACTCTTACTATTTAATAAAACATTACCAGATGAATCAAAATGCATAAGTATTTCAATAAAAATTGGTTCTGTTCCTGTTAATTCATGAAAATTAAATGTAACATCAGCATCTCCTGAATATAAACCTGTTATAGAGAACAAAGCATCTGTTTCGTTCTCTAGTATTGTAACTGTTTCAGTAACTGATGAATTTTTTAGACTTGCAGATAATACATGATTGTCTGTATATGTAAAACCTCCACTCCCAAGAATAAATAAACCTATAGAATTTCCTTCTAAAAATCCTGGTCTACTAATTACTTCATCTAATAAAGATGTTACGTCAATACTTGCTGATAACGATTCATTATACACACCTCCATAGTTCGATGAACTATCTGTAGTGAAGTTTGTTGTTATTTGTGAATATAATTCGTTAAATTCAGTGATGCTATTAGGTCTTGATATGTCATCAACATTAATTCCATATATGTAATAAGTAGTATAAGAAGTGAAATTTATATCAAAATTAAATAATACAGTGCCTAAAGATTCTTTGCTAAGAAAAGTAGTATCAAAAGTTATTATAGATCTTCTATAAGTATCAAACGTAGAGACATTTGGTATTAAAATCCCCGATTGAGCAGAATCCCTAGAACTACGATTAAAGATAGTGGTAAAATCTTCACTACTTATTAGATTTATAGTAACTTCTTTTGAAGAAAAATCATCTATTACTTTTACTGTTAAATTTGCACTGAAAATAGCTATCCCTAAATTTAAAATTGTATCTGTTTCAAAAAATAAACCAATTGAATTACCTTCCGAAAAACCTTCACGATTAACTATCTGTTGAATAACAGAACTAATATCAACAGTATTTACAGTATTAGTATTATACAAAGGTATATTCCAATCTGTTGTGCTACTTGTAACTCCTGGTGTTAAACTAGAATATGAAGATTGTAATTCTGAATAATTAGTTGGATGAGGAGCATTATCTAAGTTGACTCCACGGATTGTGTAATTTTGTTCTGCATAGTTTATTACACTTAATGTTAGATACGCACTAGTTACAACTTGATTTTGTTTTATTGTAACAGAGTCAAATGTTATTCTTGGATAATTGTATTCACTTCCAAAAGCTACAAAAGTATTTTCAAACCCATAGGTATTTTCTATTTCAACATTAGAGCCTGATCTAGTAATAGTTCCTGTTGAAGTATCCCCTTCAGGAAAGCTAGAAGGATCAATAGATAAAATTAAATTTAGAGCATTACCTACAGTTAAAGATGTAATATTGGAATTTACAGTTCCGTAACTAGCTTGCATCTCAGATGAACCATCACCTATTGCCGATACTGAAAAATCAACTTGATTTTCTGAATCTAATATAGTAACTGTTGATGGAATAGTAGCAACTCCTGAATCACTATTAGATAAATCTAAAACTAAATCAACGCCAGCACCCATTATTATATTTAATGACGATTCTCTTAAATGAATTCCAGAATTATCACCATCACCTTGTAACAGTATACCTATATTGTTACCTTCTGAAAATCCTGGTCTATCTACTATTTCTTGAATAATTGATTTTATGTTAAATGCAATGTTTTTGGGAATACTATAAGAAAGATTTAGATCTGATGTAGAACCTGTAATAGATGAGTTGGTTAATGTTGAAAGTAAATTCTGCATATCAGAGGCATCATAAGGCTCTATTACATTATCTAAATCAATACCATTAATAGTGTAATTTTGATGAGTATCGTATGCTATAAACTCAGACTTGAAATAAGCTTCTTTTATTAATGACGAATCATCAAAACCACTTGTTCTAAATATTATTAAAAGTGAATCAAATAAGTTAACAGGTAAATAAATAGCATTATTTGAAGATGAATAATATGTAGATGTGAAAGGTTCTACAATATTATATCTAATATGTGTAGAAAAATCTCTTACATGAGGGTAAGTTCTTGCAACAGATCCATCTACAGTCTCACTCTGTTGTACAAAATAATCAGATAAAGATAGCGTTAGCTCTAATGGAACATTATCTATATTCATAGTGATCAAATTAGACTCTGAATTCATATAATCAGCCAATAAAGTCGCTTGTCCCGAATTTAAAGCTGTTATTGTGAATTCGGATTCTGTTTCATTACTCAAAATAGATATTATAGAATTAGAAGCAATAATAGTATTATTACTATTTATAATATCTACTTCTATCAAGTCTGTTGTAGTATCTGATACTACCTCTACGTCTAGATAAGCATCATAAACATATCCTGTGTTGCTACTATCATTAGATCCTTCTATAAAAATCCCTATAGAATTACCAGATGTAAATCCTGGTCTATCTACTATTTCTTGAATTATTGACTTGATATTAACTGTAACTACGTCTGAAGTTGTATATAAAGGTATCCCCCAATCACTAGTGCGACCAGAAACAATCGATATTGTTTTTGAAATATAAGAATTCTCTAAAATTGTTACATGAACAGGAGCACTTGAATTATCTTCATTTGCACCAAAAATAACATAATTTTGTTCTTTTGTTATCTTGATATTCAAACGTATAAAAGCATTAAGTATTTCTTGTCCTTGAGCGATTTCTATATTATTAAATGTAAGTTTTGGGTACTGGGAATAGTATCCCCAATTAGTAACATTCTGAATAATACTGGATGAAATAAATTTTGAATCCTTTATGGCTGGCCCATATGTCAGATATTTAGATACACCCCCACCGCCAGATCTTGTTAATTGTCCATTAACAAGATCTCCTTTAATTACATCAAGTTCATCTACAGATAGTAATAATGAAATTTCACTAGAAACTTTAATCACTTCAATATTAGAATCAGTATTATCAAAACTAGTTAATAAATTAGATTGACCATAACTTAAACCATTTATCGTAAATGATTCAGTAAGTTCATTAACAGGGATGGTTACGGTTGATGGCACAGTAGCAACTGCTGTATTACTACTAGAAACATTAACTGTTACTTCTTCCATATTTATATCTTTCTTGACTGTAACTTCTAGTTGAGAAGAAAACAAAGTTCCGCTTTGACCATCATTTTCCATAAACAAACCTATAGAATTTCCTTCAACAAAACCTTGGCGATCTACTATTTGTTGTATTATCGAACTAATGTCAATTGTTGTTACATCAGATATTGTATTAGTGTTTATATCCCAATGAGAACTATTAAAACTTACATCTACTGTTTTAGTTAAGTATGAGATATCTAACTCGTATATATTGATAGGATGAGTGGTATCATTGGTATTAACTCCAGAAATCTTGTATTCTTGTTGATTTGATATTGATATGTTTAATTTTAATTTAGCCGAAATTATAGTTTCGCCTTGTTTTATAGTGATTGTGTTAAATGTTAATCTTTGTCTAATATAATTTGTTCCCCAACTCAACTGACCATCATAAAAAAATCCTCCAGTTGTTCCGAAACATTTCTGTGCTAGACCAAATATATAAGTCTTTTCTCCGCTTCTTGTAATATTACCAACAGTTGTTTCATTTGCAGCAATATGTGTAGAATCTAAAGATAAATTAAATATAACTTGCTCAAAAACACTTAATAATAAATTATTAGAATTTGTGTCAATGAAACTAGAAAATATATCTGTATCTCCAACATCAATAGTCGTTAAATTAAAACTAACTGAAGTCTCATTTTCTAAAATAGTCACGGTTGATGGAATACTTACTATATTATTTGTGCTTGATATATCGACACTAATCTCATCAATAGCAGAATTTCCTGTAGTCAATATTTCTAATTCTGCTTCATAAATTTCACCATCTAAATCGAATTGAACATTCCAATCTATAAAAAAACCAATTCTGGCACCTTCAGCAAACCCAGGTCGATTTACTATTTCTTGGATAATACTACTAATATCTACAGTTGTAATATTTGAAAGGGTATTAGTGGGTATCCCCCATACAGAAGTAGAGCTAGAAACGCTTGCAGTTGTCAAAGTAGAATAAAGATTATCTAAATTAGCTATATAACTAGGTGAAACAAAATTGTCTAAATCTATTCCCTTAATCGTAAAAGTTCTATTCCCAAACATACGAAATATACGAACTTCCAAATTCAAAACAGCCTCAGATATTATCTGTCCTTGTAGAATACCAGAAGTTACAAAATGTAATATTTGTCGACTAAAATCATTTCCAAATCTAACAATATTATTTACAAAATTTGAAGGTAACTGTAAACAATTAAGATGTCCATTAAATTTTATTATTTTATAAGGACCTAAACCACCACCTATTCGGGTAACAGTTCCTGTATAACTGTTACCAACTATTAAATCAGTTGATTCTAAAGAAACTAATAATGAAAATTCAGATACTGTAATTATTTCTGTATCAGAAACATCTTCGTAAGTACATGTTATATTTGATGTTCCTGTACTTACAGCAGAAATCATAAAACTTGCTTGAGTATCACCATCTAATATTGTAACTGAATTATTTACAGTAGCTACACCAGCGTCACTGCTTAATAGAGTAATTATCATATTACTATTACTTATGTTTCTAGTCACTGTGGCTAAACAACTACCCGTATCAGAAATAGTAGAGTTATCAAAAGTTAAAGTTAACTCCAAAGGAGAAACAGTTATAGTTTTGATATTTGAATCAGTATTAACAAAACTACCTTTTAAGTTATATAAGCCTTCATTAACAATAGTAATTGAAAAATTAATACTATCTTCATTTTCTAAAATGGTGACCGTATTGGGTATTGTTACCACATTAGTATCATCACTTGATAAATTTAACTCTAATGCATCTGTGGGTATTAATTTTTTTGTAACAATATTTACATCAGCTATATACAACTGACCGCCATAAACCTCAGATGTGTCTGTATCAAAAAATAATCCTATAGAATTACCTGCGACAAATCCTGGTCTATCTATTATTTCTTGTATAATAGTAGTTATATCTATATCGTATACTTGAGATATAGTGTTTATAGGAATGCCCCAAGTGCTAGTATTACCCGAAACAAATGAAGTTGTAAGAGACGAGTGAGAAGATTGCAATTCTGTTAAATCTACAGGGTGAGTGGAATCATCTAAATTAACACCGTAAATAGTGTAATTTTCATGACTTGTTACAGTAATTTTTAAGTCTAATAAAGCTTCTACAATAGTTTGCCCATGAGTCAGTATTGTTGTGTCAAATGTTATTTTAGCATAATCATATATGATTCCCCAAGCCGCCCCATTATTAATAAATGTAGAATTTGAATTATTGTAACACGCTCTGTGACCTGTTAATTCAGGTAAAATTTCTTCTTTACCAGATCTAGCTATAGTTCCTGTAGAAATTTCTCCTTCAATGATACTATTAGAACTAACTTCTAATAATAAAACTAATTCAGATACAGTTATAGAAGCTTGATTAGAATCGGAACCACCAAAACTAGCAGAGATTAAAGATTCTCCTTCATTTACTCCAGTGATTACGAAGTTTGAAGTTATTTGATTTATTGGTATAGTTGTAGTAGATGGAACCGATGCCACATTGGGTAAGCTACTTGTTAAATCAATTATAGATTCTGATAAATCTCCTGCCTTTAAAAAAACTAAAGTCATTGTCGCATAATTGATTTCTCCCAAATTATAAGCCAAATCTGACTCAAAAAACAACCCTATTGAATTACCTGCGACAAATCCTGGTCTATCTATTATTTCTTGTATTATAATAGATATATCTACAGTCTCTACATTATAGTTACTTCCAGAAGAAGAAACGCCCCAATCACTAGTATTTCCCGTAATGCTAGCAGTAGTAAGAGATGAATAATAAGATTGTAAACCATTAACATCAATTGGATGAGTTGCATTATCTAAATCAACACCATAAATAATATATTCGTAGTGTAAAAAACTTAATAAATCTATATTTAAATTTAAATAAGATTCTACTACCAAGTCTCCGTTTTCAATATTAGTTGTTTCAAATGTTAATATAGGGTAATCGTAAATTGAACCAACCTTTAATGGATATGGTGCGTTATAGTATACTCCGTTTAAAACATATGCTCTATATGATAATGTTGTAGTTAAATTATTGCTAAATCTAGATACAACACCAATAGCTGTATCTTCTTCTAAAATTATATTTTTATCAACAGATAACGTCAAAGACAATGTCATAATTATACTCTATTTATTAATTTAAATAACCAACTAATATATACTAAATATTAAAAATAAAAAGGTCCAATATGTCTTTTAAAGATTTTTTAGTTGAGAATCAATTAATTAAATTGAATATCGAAAGCCGTGATGAATGGTATTATCTAAATATTAAAAATGATCAATTTGTTCATTTTACAGAAAAAACAAGAATACCAAAAATTATCAAATCGAATAGACTATTATTCAGACCACCATATGATAAGTTTGGATCAGATGCTGTGAATGCCATCTCTCTAACCTATGGCAACTACGTTCCAGGAGTACAATATACCCATGTGAAGAACGAAATAGGAGCTATATGGTTCACGACATCAACTATTCCATACAGAGGAATGACAGAAGAAGTAGTATGGCATAACGATGTTATATTTAATTCTGTTAAAGAAATAGATAAAGATATTGCTATCAACAGAATTAAACAATCACCAGAAAATATAGACGAAATGGCTAATGTCATCTATCAATCTTATGAAGATTTCGAAAAAACCCACCAAAATCTAATCAAGAGTTGGGGTTGGTGATTGCCCAAATACTACACACCAGTAAATCTCATCTTTCTCATTAATCGAACAACCAAATCCAACTCTATCAAAATTTTCATTCAAAATGTTTCTTCTGTGACCTTTAGAATTCATCCAATCATCAAATACTTCTTCTTCGTCAATCTGACCTTGGGCAATATTTTCTCCTAACATTCTCCAATTTGAATCAAATTTTAGCTTCTGATGTTTTAATCTACCTGTTGTAGCCATTTTAATTGCATGATTAAAAGCAGCATCACGTAATTCTTCATCAATTACCAAATCTGTTTTTCTAGCATCATTATGATACTCAAGAAGTAAATCTTCATCAAGATCATGTAGTCTGCATTTATAAATATTGGAATTACACCCAACAAATAACAGTAAAAACAATATAACTAAATTTCTAATTTCCATCTTTTTTTCCCACAATCCCATATTCGAGCTAATCCACGTTCTTCTGCCCATTGACTTTCGGTTAAACCTTCTGGACAGTTTGTATTTGATTTTTTTTGAGATTGTTTACTCAATCTTTCTGTAGGTTTCCTAATATCAACATAAGAGTAATCTTGAGGCAATTCTTCATCTAAGTGAAAACCCATCTTTTTATAAACATTACCTTGACTCCAACGATTATCAGACCAAGATATTAGACTTTTGTAATTATTATCCTTCATCCAATTTAAACAATGTTTCAACAGTCTGCTAGATCCTCCTACTATCGTGTAATTAGACTTAAAACACAGCCTATTTAAGACTATTTCAGCAGAATTTCTATGATGTTTTCCTAAAGTCATCACTCCTAACAAATCATCTCCAAAAAACAAACCATAATTTACTAGAAAAGAAAATGGTCTGCCTTGTATATGGTAAGATTCATAAAATTGTTTAGCTTCCAAGTTGCTAATCTCTGCAATTTTACACTTTCTGGCATAAATTTGATATTTATTTTTATTGAAAACTGAAGTCAAGAAATTAAAACACTGATCTTGTCTCGTTTTCCATTCATCTTCAAAGATTGTGATTAATCTGACACCTTTGTCTAAACATTTTTTGTACTTTTCATAATGATAATTACGGAATCTAGGTTGTGGAGATTTTTCATTATGCCAGTACAATCCACAATATTCAATACCAATCTTGAATTCGTCATTATACAAGTCAATCTCTTTCCCATCTAAAATAGTGTGGTTTGAATTTAAATTACAACACACCAATTTTGTTAACTTATCCCTGAGATTATTTTCAGATTTGCCTAAATTAGGATTCAAACATCCATATTTTTTGATTCTTGAATTTATTGATTTTAGTTTAATTATTTCGTTTTGCATTGGATGCTTAAATCCAAATCTATCTAAACAAGTCGTTTGTTGCTTTTCTTTGATTTGAGGAGATTCTAAAGGTGAATCTACCCCATGAGTAGATTTTAAAGTCTTCTTCATTTTTTCAAAAACAACTTGATTTTGGAGTGGTCTTTCTACTCCATATTTTTTTTTATTAGTGTCTACAATTTTTCCTTGAACTTCTTTAGATTGTGCAGGATTGTCTACCTTGTAATTTAATTGGCATGTTTTTTTAGATTTTTCAATTGATTCATTGGTCATTGAATGTTCTAATCCATAGTTTTCTAAACATGTAATTTTATATTTTTCTTTGACCGATTTCGTTCTAGAAGCAGACGTATCACCATACTTTTTTAAACATGTTTTTTTAGTTTTTGATACTGCTTCTTCTGTTCTAGTGTGTTCAATTCCATATTTTTCTAAACACGTCTTTTTTATTTTTTCTTTAACTTCTTGAAGTTGGGTGGGATTTTCAACTCCATACTTTTTCAACGATGTCTTCTTAGCTTTTTCTAAGAATTCTACTTTGAAACAATCTTCACCATATAATCCATATATTGTTTCATATCTCCTTTTCTTAGTGCATTCTTTGTCTCCACAACTATCTTTTGAATTAGTTCCTCTCATAAAAATAATATGTCTTTTTTGTCTTTCAAATTTTTTAGAACAATAATCACAAATTAAATTTATTTTCTCTGTAGATTTTGCGCTTTCAAGATTAAATTCTTGATTGTACTGGTTATGATTAATCATTAGGTCTAATCCATAGATATGTAAGGGAATTCACCAAATTTGTTTAAAAGATCTTCAAACCATTTTTGACGATCTTCTCTAGCTTCTTGAATCAATGTTGGTCCATCTAATTGTACACCACCTCCAGGACCAGGAAGATTAGCAAAACGACTCCGTATTCTCCCGAGGATTTCCTTTGCATAAGTTAAAGCTCCTTCTTGCATTGCTTGTGTTACTTGTTGGAAGTCTTTTTGTCTTTGTAAGTAGTGTACTATAACTAACTTATTATTAAAAGGTATAGGATAGACCTTAATATTTCTCATTCCACCAACAAATTCCCAACCACCTATGTTTCCAGCTAATCTACTGAACGTTTGTTCATACTGCTTATAAAGTGCCCATTCTCCCATTTTCCCATATATTGGTTGTGTTGGGTCCATTGATCCACCCCACATTGAGGAAGAACCTGCTCCATTAAAATAAGATATAGGTAACGATCCATCCAAATCATTTGTTTGAAAACTGAACGATCCTTGTTCTTTATAGAAAACGTTTCTTACTAGTCCTATATCAGCAGGTAATTCGTACACACTTTTTCCTGGTATTGTGTTAAAAGTGTAATAAGAATAATATTCTCTACCTGCATAATCCTCAAATATCATTAGTGCTTGATCTACACAGAAGTCCAGATTTTGTTCATCAAGTTCTATTGATATTTTGGGGGCTCCTAACATATGAAGAATATAGTCTTTGATTTGTTCTCTGACTTTTTCTCTATTTCTTCTTGGAGACATTTCTTTTTTGTAGACAGGGTCTGTATGTCCTAATCCACTACAACCAGATGTATTGCATTGAAGAGATGACATCCCTTCCTTTCCTGGTCTTCCTATCGCCATTGTATTACATATTGTCATTTTGAAACCTCATTTAAGGATATATAGATTTAATATCACTATAATAATTTACACTTAAACAGGTAAATGAAATGAAAAATAATGATTGGATGTCATCTCTTCAGAATCCTCATTTGAATCCATTAAAAAAGTATATTTTTGATATTCTAAAAAACAAGTATTCTCAAAATGATGACATAGTAACAAGAATTGCTTTGGACCTTAAGGTTGAAGATGACATGAAAGCATTTGCTCAGTTAATTTTTGATGCTTATCAAGCTGGCTTTGAAGAATCTTTTTCTCAATATAAAGAACATTTAAAATCTAAAGGTTATAAACCTCAAATAAATCAAAAAAATGATGTAAAACATAACCCTATATTTCCTCAAGAAAATGAAGGTTGAAGATCAGAGTGTATGCAACTATAAATAAATCCACCAGTTTTCTCTTCTGTTTCTACAACTTTCCACCATTCATTATACCGAAGATTTTTGGTTTCAAACTTATCTTTTAATTCGTTAAATATTTTTTGTTTGTAAGGAAATACGATTGAATTTTTATTTAGTTCTTGTCTAGTCCAGAAAGACAGGATTAAAGAATCGTGATTAATGATAACACCTGCAAACTGTATTTTTTCAGAATATTCTTCAGTTGAATAGCTTTCTCCATAACCTTCGTACTCAACATCGACTATTTGCGTAGGGAGTGCATGAAATATTATTTGTTTGTCTAAACTTTTATTTCTTTCTTCAGAAGGCTGCTCTTCTGCTTGTTCGTAAATGGTTATTTTTTCTTCTATAGGAGGTTCTTGAATAGTTTCTTTTTCTTCTATTTCGTTTACTTTTTCTATTTTATTTTCAAATATTTTAGGTATTTGAGTAATGATTTTAGTTTTTTTATTTTCTTCAATAATATTTGTTTTTGGAGTTTGTTTTTCAATTGCTTTTTCAAACTCAGTTTCACAATTATTAATATTATGAACTATAATATTCTTATCTATTCTTTTTTGAGTCATGACTATAGGGTTTGGTTTTGATAACTTGTATATTGAACCATCTTTATTTTTTATGACCATATAATTACATTTTAGATAAAATAAAATTTGACTATTATAAATAATATAGTGTTTTGATATAATTAATTAATTGAGGTGAATAATGGCACTTGTATGTCCTGATGACGGCGAAGAGAACATCCTGAAACTTATTGTAAATATTTCCAGAAGCACTACAGATCATCCTGTATTACACTTGTATACTAATGATTTAGATCCAGAAGATGCAAGTCATGGTGTTTCGGGTGAAGATTTTGATACTGCTGATTTTACTGAAGCGTCAGCTACTGGTTATGCTGCTGCAACTTTGACTGGTTCTAACTGGACCATTGATAAGGTTTCAGGCACGACTTCGGCTGTTTATAATGCAACTATCACATTTTCTGTAACTGCTGCTATGAGTGCTTACGGTATTTATGTGACTAATACTTCAGATGAAATTTTATGGGCTGAGAGATTCCCTGCTGCTCCTTATACTTTACCTTCTGGTGGTGGTAATATTTCAGTTTTGCCAAAATTAGAACTTAGATAATGCTTAGGAACACGGATGGGACTCCATATAAATTAGGTGATCTTAAACTATATGATCCTTGTAAACCCGATTATGAATTAATGAATAAATGGGACGAGGAAATTATAGAAAGAAGTGGAAGCCCTATTTATTACTATGAAATTTTCATTAATGTTTCATCAATTGATCCATTATACAGAGAAGCTAGAGACAAACTTTTTTCACCTAATCCAATTGAGTTTCATGCCATCTACGAGCCTATTTCCTCACAATTCTATCAAGATGAGTTTGGAATAGGTTCACCTGATGAAGTTGTATTCGAATGCAATAAATCAAGTGTGCTAAATAAGATTAATCATTTCCCAAAACCTGGTTCTAGAATTTTTTCACCTCATAGGCGAGAGAATTGGGAAATAATTCAATGTAAAACTGGTGATTTTCATTATTGGAGTGAATTTCGTTTATCTATTTTATGTAAACGATATCAAGAGTCTATTACAACTCAAAATGGTCAAGTGACTCGGGAAGATCCTGAAGTGAGTTTGTAGTAAAATTTTGAATATAAGGAAGATAATGATTTTTAGACCATATTATCTTTTTAGGTAATATAGGTTTGTCGAAAGAGCCACTTGTGCCCATAGGAATAAACAATGGAAGTTTATTCCTTTTTTCTTTTAAATTAAAAATTATTTTCATTTTTTATTATGATACGGACACCCTCTCATTAATTCTGTGAATTTTTCATCAACACCTTCTTGTCCTTTATGTTGATACTCTCTTTTTAATACAGAATATTTATTGTTAAAAGCATTACCTTTGTGATCAACCCAATTATTAGTAGCTATATTTGGACCTTTTTCATTCAGTAATCTTTCTCTGTTTTGTCTATGTTTGGCTTCAAACAAAGACATTTCTTGTACATTTATTTTTATTTTTTCTGGTAAAATTAATAGATGTGCATAAGGCATGTGCTTAGTGAATATATGCACTTGATCTTTTCTAGGTGCTTTGAAAACAACAAAGAATATTCTAGACCACCATCTTTCTAAGTTTGCAGGCACAATTAAAGGCATGTGATCATCTTCTCTTGTGAAGTAACTTGGATGTGGTTCTATTCTAAATATATATCCTTCTGGTGGTTCTAAATCTAGACAGGAAGTCATTCCATAGTGCCCTGGTGCGAAATCTTTAATAGGAGGACTACCACCTGTTATAGCTCGTTGTTCTGGTGATTCCCAGAAAGCTTCATCACCAAATTTGCCATCAAATTTCAAAACATTATCTTGCCAATAAACTCTGGTTTCTGTTTCGAAAGAATAAACTAATTCTAAACCGTAGTTTATACCGTCCATAAAAGGTTTACAGTGCCATGGTTGTGGTTCAGATCCATTAGTATGATTTCCATCACAACCAGACCATCCAGGTATTTCTAATTTAACTGGTCTTGGAGGAATACCATTAGGTAACTTTCTATATTTTAAAGTTATTGATTTATTGCTCATTTTATTTCTTATTTATAATAGATACTTAATAGAGGAGTAAAAATGGGAAAAGAAATTAACAATCCTGGAATACATTCAAATTCGGTGAATGATAGCTGTAGCGATATACCACCGTTACAGACACCTTTAAGAAATGATCCACCACAAGATCAATGTAAGTCGCAATCCCAAGAACCTGATCTTTCATGGCTTGAAGATTCTACAAAAAAAACAGGTTTAGGTTCTGACGCTACCTGCGATCCAGTTCAAGCAGGAACAACTTTTAATGATCCTAAAAATCCTGATAAATCTCATATTTACAGAAACACTCAAGTCATCAGAGCATGCAATGAAGCAATGATTGACATGTTTTCAAATATTCATGTTCAAGATGAAAATGGTAAAGCACACAAAATTCCTATTATGTTAGCTACTCAAGAAAGAGCAGTTGCTTACATTCTACAAGATAATATTAGGAAAGACAACCTTGTAGTGGAACAAATAAAACTTCCTTTGCTAGCTCTTCACCATACTGACATTCAATTAGATCAAACTAGGTATATTTATCATAAAGCTAAAGATTACATGAGGTATTTAAGACCAGATAAAAAACCTGGTTTTACAGAAAATACTAAATATAATAGATCTAATGTTTTTGGTATATCTAAAGGAGTTCCAATTAATATTGGTTTTAATTTATTAGCTTGGACTATGTATTTGTACGATATGGATCAAATAATAGAACAAATAATGTTAAAATCTTTTCCTATGTCATATATAAATGTTAGAGGTGTTAATTGGGAATCAACTGTTATTTTAGATTCTATTGGTAATAATATTGATTTCCAACCTGGAGACGAAAATAAAAGAATTATTAAATACGAATTTAATTTTAATGTTCAAACATATATACCACAACCAATATACAAAACAAAATCAGTACTAAAAACAAAAACAGACATATATAATAGTGTAGAAGACGAAGAGATAACAGATGTTTACTCAAGAATAGAAGAATCAGCAAAAGAGTTAGAAAATAATGATTGAAATAAGAAATAAAGGCAGAAGTCCAATTCAGTTAACGGTTAGGTCTCGTGAGACTACTAAATCTTTTTCTACTTTGGTTGTACCAGGAATCGGTAATAATAAAAATATTTATTTATTAGAAGATGAGCGTATGACAGATAATATCCTTCAAGCCAAAGATAAAGGCTTGATATCAATAAAACATATACCTAATAACTTAAGTTGCAAAGGAGAATAAAAATGTCATTTGTCGGTTTTCCTGCATCTAATTCAATATCTCCATCAGTTAGAATTTCTGAAAGGGACAACAGTATTGTGCCTCCTGATCAATCATTCCACCGTGGAGCTATCATAGGATTTGCAAGTAAGGGTCCAATCAATGACCCTCGTTTAATTAGTAACATTAATCAACTTCACAGAGTTTTTGGATATCCTCATCCAGAATCGAGTGATCCTTATTTGATTTATGCTGCTGAACAATACTTGCGAGTCGCAAATGAATTAATTGTAGTGCGTGTTGGTGAAGAAAGTATTTCAAGTCATCAACTCGCAAATACTGCTGAAGTGGAAGTGCCTTCGGCTGGTGGGATTGTAGATATCGTTTCTGATACTGCTGGTCCTTATAGTTTTGATAAAGACTCTTTGTTTAGATGGAAGCTAAACGGTGTTCTATCGGCTCGTACTCTTTTAGTTCTGAAAGATAGTGATCATGATAGTGCTACAGTTCAATCAAATGGATACTCTGCATTACAGCTTGCAGAAGATCTTAATTTACAATTAGATAGAGTTTTAGATGGTATAGAATTTTATGCCACTCAAGACAATAAAATTGGTTTAAAAACTACTTTTGCTTTTGGTCCTAATTCTTCTTTAGAAATTGTTTCAGTTCAAGATAGTATCGCTGGTGGTGCATTAACTCCACCTGTAGGTTCCAATATTAATACGAACGTTACTGGTCTTGGACAAGGTATGACTTTCGCCCAAATTACTGGTGGTTCAGATAGATATCCTGATGATGGATACCAAATAGCAGGTGGTTATGATTTTACTGGTTTAACTAACCTAAACCTTCATATTGTTATTGATGGAACTGATAATATCAACATCGACAATATAATTCAATTGGTTGATTTAACATTATTTGATGGAGACGATGACGTAGCTATCGCAGAGATTGTTGAGGAAATTAATAGACAAATTGACGAGGCTGAAATAACTGGTGGTTTCGAAGCAGTTGCTGTGGGTAATAATCTCTCTTTGAGAACTTTGCACCACGGTAAAGATGCTAAGTTACTTGTCAAGAGTGATAGTACATGTTTTGAATTATTTGGTTTTGATACCCCAACAAGTGTTCCTACTGATGATAGTTCCACTTTAACAAGTCATGCTACTGCTGTTGGTACAACAACTAGTGGCGTGTCAGGAAGTGCTTCTATACACACTTATGGTATAGTGCGTGGTTCTTCTAATAATAGTGCAGCACTTTCTCTTACCATCTATGCAGATAGTCCTGGTATTGAAGGTAATAACACTCAAGTTATGGTTACCAACAACGAAAGAGACGGCTCTTTTAGTGTAGAAGTTTTAAGTAATGGTATTTCTGTAGAAAGTTTTAGTGGATTAACTAAAGATGCATCTTCAAGACTATACGCAGAATCATTCTTGTCAACTTACTCTGATTTTATCAGAGTAGAAGATAACTTAACCAATACTTCACCTCCTCTCAATGGTATTTATACTTTGGTAGGCGGTACTGATGGTATACCTTCAGATCCTGATGATCAAGATAGATTAATTATTGGTAGTGATATTGGTGGAACTGGTATGTATTCCGTTTCGGAACCAGAGCAAATCGACATTGATATTATTGCTATTCCAGGACATTCCTCGACTAGTGTAATAACCGCTTTGATTGATTTGTGTGAAATAAAGAGAAGGGATTGTATTGCTATCATTGATCCACCATTTGGTTTTGGGATAGAAGAGATTACTGCTTGGCAAAATGGTAGTCACTATTTAAATACTAATAGATTTAATAGTAATTACGCAGCATTATATTGGCCTTGGATTAAGATTCGAGATACTTATAATAGAATAGATGTTTGGGTTCCGCCATCGGGATCAATTATGGCTGTGTACGCTCGTAATGATCAATTGGCAGCACCTTGGTTTGCACCTGCTGGTGTTGATCGTGGTTCGGTCCCTGGTATTCTTGATGTATATACTAGACCTACCTTGTCTGAAAGAGATTTAATTCAAGGAAATAGAAATGCTGTCAATCCTATCATTCAATTTGCTGATTCTCAAAACTTTGTTGTTTGGGGTCAAAAAACATTACAAAGAAGTCCAACTGCATTAGATCGTGTTAATGTAAGACGATTATTAATCGCAGCAGAGAAAAGAATTAAGGTCGAAAGTAGAAGATTGTTGTTTGAGCCTCATGATGATATTTTTAGAAGTAGATTCCGAGAAATGGCAAACAGAATTCTACGTGAGATCAAGGTTCAAAGAGGTTTGACCGACTACATCATTGATGTGGGAGATGATTTAAATACTCCTGATGTTATTGATCGAAATGAGTTCAAAGCAAGAATTGGGTTACAACCAACAAAGTCTGTTGAGTTTATGTTCCTTGAATTTTCAGTTCATAGAACTGGTAGTTTCACCGAAAATGCAGATACTTTTTAATTAAATATAAATACAGGAGAATGATTATGGTTGATATGGGTATAGGGGAATTAGGCAATCCTCGCACTATCATTAAAAGAAAGTTTAGGTGGACATTAGAATTTGATGCCGATAATTTTTATGTCCCGCCAAGTTTTGTAAAACTTGCTTCTAGACCAAATATTAATATAGAAGAGACAGAAATCAATTATTTAAATGCTAAAACATGGATTCCAGGTAAAGCCACCTGGGAAACCATTAATGTAACATATTATGATGTTGCTGGCTCAGAAAATGTTGATTTATGGTCTTGGCTTGCTACAGTTTATAATTTTCTAGATCGAGGAAACAATCCTACACAAGCATCTATGAGATCAGATTACGCCGCTATCGGCACTTTAAAGCTTTATGATGGTTGTGGCAAAGACTTAGAAACTTGGACATTAGAAGATTGTTGGCCTCAAGCCGTTAACTTCGGAGATTTAGACATGGCATCTTCAGATGACGTGAACATTGAAGTAACGTTGAGATATTCTAACGCCATCTTTAAAAATAACTGTGGTACTGATCCTACTTCTTACTGCTCACCTTGTAGTGGCTAAGATAGTTTTTAGTAAATAAAACAAAAGACAGGTTATAATTAAATATAACCTGTCTTTTTTAATATGTAAACATAATTTATAAGGTGTATCATGGTAGAAATGGGACTTGGTTTGGGACTAGAAAGTAGATTTGCATGTGTAAAAAGAAAATACAGATGGATGATGTATGTAGATGGAGTCTTCGGAAGAGATAAAGGAGGGATGAAAGCCTTACCTCCTGAAAAAGGGGCTAGACCTTCTTTTAACTTTAAAGAAGTTGAAGTACAACATCTCAATGAAACTGTCTTTTATCCTATAAAACCAGAATTTAAACCATTAAATATAACCTTGTATGATATAACAGGTAGATCAAATGGTGTAACCGATTGGATTAATCAAATCTACGATGCTTCTACAGGGCAATGGTCAGCACCACCAGTCAACTTCAAAAGATCAGTAACTCTTGAAATGTACGATGGATGTGGAGCAATTATAGAAAAATGGAAATATGAAGATGCTTACCCAAGTGTAATCGAATATGGCGATCTAGATATGTCTAGCAGTGATTACTGTGTAATCGACTTGACACTTAGATATGATCGTGCTTTCAAAGATAATAGTTAGTGCTCAATATCATTTTTTAAAAGTTCTTTCATTTGTTCTAGTTTTTCTTCCAATTGTTTTGGCTTAAGACCTAATTGACGACACGCACCACTCTTATTAAGCCTTCCTTTTTTGGTATAGACTTTATTTTCTTGGTCAATAAATATATCAACTATGTCTCCATAACCATTTCTTGTTAATTTATTTATTAATTCTTGATGCTCTATTTCAGCTATTAAAGATTTTTTCATAATATTATTTAGTTGCTATAATCGTTATTGTTGGAAATCCAAGCAACTTCTTCACTATTTTTAATTATAACTCTATCATTTATTGATTGCAAGTGGTTAAAATATTTTTTCTTTAGATCATTATAGCTTTTAGCAGAACGATACAATTGCTTGAAGTGATTTTTAATACATTGTGTCATGTAAGCAAAAGCTTTGCCTTTATTTGCATCAAATTTCTCTACTTTATCTAAACAAATAATGATACCTTCTTGTATTGCATCCTCTTCATCAAGTAAACTAAATCTTCGAAATCTCAACAAATTTTCAGCTAGTATTTGAAAATCGAGAGCAAGTTGATTATGACTGTCTTCATATTCATTCTGCATATTGATAATTTCTTCTACTAATACCTTTCCTTGAACTCTTTCATGCTTATTGCAATTTCCTCTTTCTTTCTTTAAAAGAGCCGTAACTCTCAAATCTTCTAGAATTAGATGTAATCTACCTAATTGTCTTTTGGTGGTTTGAAATTGAACTATTGTTTTTTCGAATCTTTTATTATTAAGATATTCAGAAGACATATATCACCATTTTTTAATTAATAACTATTTATAATTATATTATTCACTTTCATTAAATAAATATAAAATATATTTTCGACAAATGAACAAAGACCTCAAAAAGATAATTGCTAATTTTATGAAATATCCAAAAAATAAAAAAAATTATTTAGATTTATTAGATGTATTGGATAAAAATAAAAGAGATAAAGAAAAAGAAATAATAAATTCTTTTATAAAAAATAATTATGATAACTCAAATAGTAACTTGTAAAAGTCTGAATTTACTAAAAGAAACAATTAATTCAATAAATATTGATTCTATTGTTATAGAACTAGGGAATTGCACAGAAACCGAAATTTGGTGTCATGATAATTATATTAGATTTGAAAAATCAAACAATTGCACTAATTTATCTGAAGTAAGGAATAAATTCATTCAAGGAAAAACTCTTTTACTTAATGCTGGAGAGATTGTTAAAACAGATGTTAATGACTATGATTCAGCCACTATACTAATCAAAGACAAGAATTTACTATCAAAAGAAATAAGAATTACGTCAGAAGATAATATTAAAGGTCATGTGTTTGAATATGTTGATTCTGATTTATACGAAGAATCAGATATTAAAATTAATCAGATGCAGAATAACAACTTGATTAATTTTAAACAAAAAATGTCTGAAAAGGAATTAAGTAAAAACCCTTTAAAGAAAGAAAATCTACTATGGGATGCTTATTCTGATCTCGCCCAAGAAAAATATGATAGGTTTTGTTACAAAGCTTATTATTACTTAAAAAAGTTTGATTCTAAATACTTGCTATATCAACTTTTACTAGTAAGACTATACTGTTATGATGATTATGATTATATAGAAAAAGCTTTACCTGTATTATTTGATTATAAATTAAATCTAGCTGAATTTTGGTGTCTTTTGGGAGATTTAAAATTCAAGCAACAAAACTATTCAGATTGTATTAATCCCTATAAAATTGCTATTGAATGTGGCAAATCAATAGATGTCGATTTGAATTTTCCTATCGATCTTACTAGATATAAGAACCATCCTTGTAAAATGATCGAACTTTCAAAAAATAATAACCCAAGTTTACTAGAAATCTAAATCATTTATTACAACAGTTACTTCATCTTCATATCTTGTAATAGCTAATTGTTTTCTTCCATGAGATAATTTCTGTAATTTATCTTCTAGTTCACTTGCTTTACAGTTAATTACAGACCATTTATTTTGCATTAGATCAGAATATTCTTGTTGTTCAACTTCTCCAGAAGGGTAATAAGCTATTAGTTCCTTGGTATAATCTTTTAATAATGTCCTATACAAAGGCATATTACATGGACAACCTGGATTGCTCTTGAATTTTTCTATCTCTGCATTTAATTCTTCTGGAAGACTTTTTATAAAGCGTTCATCTTTAAGTGCTTTCTTAACTTCAATCAGACCTATCTTCATTTTTATTCCTTTCAGAAAGTGTTTCTATAAATTTATTCTTTCTTTCTATAAAATCTTTTTGTTTTTCTTCCCTAAAATCGTTTTTACCTAATCGATACGACTTCTTATCAATTTCGTATTGTGTATCAATTTTCTTTAATACACTACACAATCTTCCACATTTTTGACAATTATAAAATTCTTTTTTTTCTTTTTTTACAGAAGGGTTCTTAACATTGAAGTTTCTTTTTTTGATAATTATTTTATTAGAATCTAATTTAGTTGAATTCCATCCACAAAATTGACAAATAGCATATTTCACCTTTGGTCTTGGACTATTTGGTTCTACATCTTCCCATGGTTTATTCATTATCAATATCAACAAAAGAGTTGGCTTCAATATAATTTAAATAAATAGCTCCCCAAGTAGCTATAAAACTTCCTGCTGCTCCACAAGTAATCACAATAAATGGATTGTAACTTATTAATATAATACTAAAAAATAAACCAACCCAAAAACCACAACATTGGTAACAAGAAACTAATTTATCTAACCACTTTGGTCCTTTTCTTTTTATAAAACTTCTTACAGGTGCAGCTATGGTAGCAGGATCGACAATTATATTAGTCATCCCAATTACTGCTAATACGAAGATTATCAAGTTCACTAGTTCTTTAAAACCAACAACAACAGTTAATGTTTCATTCATGTTTATCTCCAGAATAATAATTTAATTTCTTTTTCATCTCTCGAAAGAGTAAATTCATTGAAATGATCGAAGTTATTCTCATTTAAAAAATTCTCCACTTTATCAAATTTTAAATTTATCGTTTTAATAGTACTAGTGTTTAATGATTTAACTGTGATAATATCTACTTTAAAAATATTTTTTAATTTTTCTAAGTGTATATCACGGATATTATTTAGAAATTCAATCCTGCTTCTGCTACTCAAATGACTTAAACCTGGAACGGTTTTGCCTAATGACCATTGACTAAATAAATAGGCATATTCAGGTAAGGTTTTTTTGGCGTCTTTGTTGAAAAATATTAAATCATCCACATTTTCTATGTTTATCTCCACGAAACGCTCTCTCATTAAAACAATATTTGTTATTAAAGTTTAGACAAAATTTTATTTTTATACAAAAATAAAATTTAAATTACTATTCTAACTCTAGAACTAAATATAAAATTTTTATATAAAAATAATAGGAGTATATATGTCTTCAGAAAGTTATAGACCGATCAAACAAAATGTACAATCTCCCAGTCCTCAATCAAATTCTGGAGCTTCCCAAAGTCCTGCTAATCAAGAAAAAGCACCCGTAAATCCGAATTTTAGCAACCCTGTTGAATCCAGCATGAAAATAGGTGGTAATATTCCTGAAAGTTTCAAACAAATGGTGGTTGACCAAAGGGTTGAAGAAAGGGTTGAAGAAAATACTCCTGATGTACCTATTGATACAAAACCTCAAAAAGAAATAAAAACTTCTGAGAACAACACTTTAGAAGAGATTCTAGCCAGCATGAACACTAATGTGTTCGAAAGGATCGAATTACCATCGAGAGGTGTATTTTACAACGGAAAAGATGGACCTACTGATGGTGTGCTGCATATCAGAGAAATGACTGGTGCAGAAGAACAGATATTGGCAACACCACGTTTACATAGAGGTAATAGAGCCATCAATATGGTTTTTGATAATTGTATTAAAGAACAATACAGATCTGAAAACTTCCTGTCACAAGACAGAACATTCGTTTTAATATACTTAAGAGGTATCTCATATAGCCCTGAATATGAAGTTGAAATCAAAGATCCAGATTCTAATCAAACTTTCATGGAAACTATTAACTTAGATACTGATCTCTCAAAAAATTATTGTCCTGAAAATTTTGGGGTTTCTGACTTGACTGATGAATTACCTAATACAAAACTTTCTTTTACCTATAGATTACCTACTGGTAAGGATGAACAAAATATAATCGATTACAGAGATAGAATGAATAAAGACTTCCAAAGATCTAATATTGCTGATGATACCCTTATCTACAAAAACTCAATGTTAATCGAACAATTGGGTGGTCTCACCAATAAAAATGAAATTAAGATTTTACTCAAAAGATTACCTATACAAGATCTTGCTTATATTAGAACTGTACTAGACGAACCTCCATTTGGAGTTGACACCAAAGTGACAATACAAAACCCTTATACATTTAATGAGTTCACGATTGATATGCCGGTGGACGCAAATTTTTTCTTGCCACGGGTGAAGAAGAAGGTGTCAGAGGATTAGAAAAAGCTGCATTGGATTTGATGGAAAATTCACTTGAACAACTGTGGATTTTTATTTATCACCTCCAAAGTACAAGGGAAGAATTCTTGAAATTTCCTATCTATCAAAGAACTTGGATTATCGAAAGATTCTTTGAACAAAAAGAAAAAGAGAATGCAGAAATGAAAAAGGCTCAAAAGAAATGATAAAAGAACGATCCCAAAATTTAAATACTGGTGATGAAGTAAAACTTAGATTACTTACTTATAATCACAATGCAAGAAAAAATCTTCACTCGGTAAATAAAGTAGAAATATATTTCAAGGATGATAAAGAAATATCCGAATCTAATCCAAATGGATTAGTTCTAGTAGATACTATCAATAATATTGTTGAAGAAAATGATGACTTTGGAGGTCATTATTCAATTAGTGTTGATCTAGAAGATCAAAAATATGTAATCGGAGAATATGTTGATTTATGGTATGTTGAATTTGAAAGAGATCAACCAGAATCAAAATTAGATTATCATTTTGTTATTCATCCTGATCTTTGGTACACTAATACAGAACCTATCATATATGATTTTGCGTTTAATTTTTCTCCAAATAGATTAAGGATTGGAGAAAGAAAATGGATAAGAATTGAACCAATTCCAAACATTCCTAATTCTTCTAATTTTAAACAATATTATGCTAATCTCGCAATAGCATCTGATGTAAAATTGTTTCTTGAACAAGAATGTGGACCATGTGTGCCAGAAGAAATTGATTTAAGAATGGTCTTGGAAGATGAACCAACTCAAAGATGTGGCACTAATGCAATTTATTTTTTAGATACAAATAAATTAGAATTAGAAAAAGGATTATATAACATATGGTTCAAATTAGAATTTGGAGAATCTTGTTATATATCAGAGAAAGAAAAAATACAAATTGTGTAAAAATATGAGCAGTATTAAAGAAAAACTTTATCGAAAAAGTAAATATCGTTAGACAATATCATTTGAAATTTCAAAAGAAATTACAGAAGAATTAACTGTCATGAGAAAAGTTGGAATAAATTTTATAAGAAAAAATATAAAATTTAATTTTTACGATATAGCAAAAGAAACATCTGAATTAGTTTCTTTATTATTTGACAGTAGTTCGCTGAACTTGATAGTTCCATATTTTATAGAAAAATATGATTTCATGATTGTAAAATGATTACTTTGACAACAGATCTAAATTATCTATCTAGCAAAACCAAAATATACCATGGGATGCTTTCTTATTCTAAATTTGAAATAATATAAAAGAAACTCTTGGGCAGAGCAACAAAGGATGCCCAAGAGCCTTACAATTTGTTATCACTCCTTCGCAAATTGCACTCCTTAGTATTTATGAAATCGAAAAAAAAATTAGAGAATTATCTTAACATGAAGCAAAACCAGACTTAAATTGGGGAGAGAGTTTACGAAACTCATCCTTTTTGCCTCACCTGGAGTGAATTATGTCTGTAGATGCCCGAGAACATGCTAATAAATTGCGTAACCGTTTAAACCAAATCGGAATCGACCAACCTAAGAACGAGAACGCAACTCAAGCAACTATTTCCACTGGACTGTTTAAACCACCAATCCCAAAAGCACTGCGACCAGAACTAGACATTAGCGAATCCCATATTCTTCATCAAGAAAATGAGAATTTGAAAAAAGGTTATGAAAACCAAACATATTATCTTCAACGGGCTGAAGAAACTGGGCTGGCTTGGCATCAATGCGTAAAATCGAAGGAACAATACACCGAATGGGTTATGACAACCCCAGAAATGGCAAAAATTCTTCTGCAATTTAATAATAACCCCCGAAGCCGAATCTCAATGGCTGATGCAGAAGCCTACGCTCGTGATATGAAGAGTGATAATTGGGGGCAAACTCATGAATCGCTCGGTCTTGATTTGCGACATGAAATCTATGATGGACAACATCGTTTAACTGCTATCACCATTGCAGGAAAAACTGTGCTAATGCTGATTACATTCAATTGTACACCAAAAGCAAGAATGCACAATGATATGGGAAAGAAACGAACCCAATCAGAAAAACTTGATATAACACTTCAAAACGAAATCGGAAAGAAGCTAGTTACCACTGCCAATTCCATGATTCGTGGAGTTACAGGCAAAAGCAGGGTCACTACAAGTGAATTAGAAAGCTTTTGTGCCAAGTATGGACATATCATTGATTATGTAGTCAAGATGACTCCTGGGCAACCTGCGGCGGTTAGAGCGGCCTTTTGTAAGGGAGTCATCCTTTACGGTGAAGAAAAGATCGAGCCATTGATCTATCGTTTTTCTAATATGTTATTTCAATCTGAAAATGATATTGCAAGAAAACTTTACGAAAACATTCTAAACATGAAAAAGCTTTCGAATCGAATCGATCAACGAAGAGCATATACTTTGACTGTCAAAGCCATCAGATTTCATGTCACGGGCAAAGATGTCAAAAGAAAAACCCTGCAAACAAAATCTGAAAATGTGAAAGATTTGTTTGAATGGAATACTACTGATTGGACAATCAAGTAAGTATTGTCCTTTAATTCACAGGGTAGTGTATCGAATACACTACCCCATTTTTATTATTTATGGAGAAAAAATGATCACTATCAAACCTATTGATGTTCCGAATGATATGTCAATTGTTAACGCTCTTGACCCGACTATAAATATCATAAGTGATTCCCTGGAAATGATGGGATATGATGGTGAATGGGAATTAAAAGTTAAAGAAAGGTGTAAGAAACCATTAAAACATAAGTTTGAACTTGTAAGAAAAGGAGTTGCAGGGATCTTCCTAAGAACACAACCGTTCAACAACAGATCATGTTATGAATATTTCTTAGGATGTTATAACAAATATAATACTGATGAGTTGTTTATTAAATTTAAGGATAATGTTGACGAGAATGGTAGATTCATACGGAAAAGAAAAAAAATGGTTTCTACTCCTATTTTCGTGCAAGAAAAACCACAAGAACCCACTAAGAAAAACATAAAAGATTTTTTGTGCTTGAAACCAGGAAACAAATCTGTTTTTGAAATGAATGTACTAGAAAATACATTGATGGCTATGTGTATTGCTACTAGTACTGATGAAATTAACCGAAGAGAAGCCACAGCAGCTATTTCTAAATATCTACAAATTGAAGATTGGCTAGAAAACAATAAAACTTATAAAAAGAAACATGGAGTAGTCCGAGTAATTCTAAATTGTTTAACAGAAAACAATTTTATCGAAAGAGTTTTTAATGAAACTCGCACTGTATCCAACAAGTATATTTTTACAGACAAGGGTATAAATTGTATCAATATAGCAAAAAAAAGACTTCCTGATTATATCCAAGACCGATTGTGGAAATCTACCAAGAACCCAATTCGTAAAAATACCCAAGATTCACCAATAGATGACGTACCATCAACTATTGATGATGATCCAGTATCTAAAAATGCTTCTTTAATTGAAGAATTATTAGAAGAACATGATTTCTTGATTGAAATGAAAAATCAAGCCTTGAAAACTTCAGAAGAATTACAACAAGGTATTGACGATTTAAAAATAAGTAAACTAACCATAGCTACAAGAAAAGAAATTGTTGAAGCTGAATTATTAGAAATTCAACGACAATTAAAGTCAAAATTGACTAACATTCAAAAAGAAGAGTCTGATCTAAAAACTCACATTGACAAGAAACATAAAGAAATTGAAGAATGGCAATTTGAAGCTTTGAAAAGCGAAGAAAGAATTACGGAAATCAAAAACATCCTTCAAACTCTCGTTAATTAAAACTACTCTTTTCGAAAGGTTTATTATGATTCATCTAAATGAAAAAGTTGGTGTTGGGGGCGGCTGGAAAACAAGGGCTGTTCCAGCTATATGTTATCGGATGCTTTTAGGAATGAATGCAGGTAGATTAACAATCCCAGAACATGAATTCGACTTATTTGTAAGTAAATATAGAGACCTGATAGAAACACTCTTGCCTTATATGCCTGATGATTTAGCCGCTATTGATGCAGCATTGGTCAAATGTGCAATTGCTCATAATCCCAAAAAGGTGATGGAGTTTTGTGACAATTCTAAGAAATTAATTTTTAATGGCAAAAATGATCCTGCTTTCCACTTTCACCATTGGGGATTTACAGGGAAGAAAAGAGGACCAAGACCAGCAAATAAGAGTGTAGTTACATACTCAACTGCACTCAATTTATGTTCTGCTTATTGTGAAGGACGAACACTTACTAAAATTCGTCCATTGAAAATAGATTTATTTGAATGGGATGACAACTATAACCCCATCTTGAAAAATAAATCTAAATAATCCCATTCTTGTTTCTTCTATTGTATTCTGCTATCAAAACAGCATCACAGATAGATAAAGTCATTTTGATCTCAGGAAAAAGTTGTTGTGCCTTGCCTTTTAGTCTGTTTTTAAAATCGGTTTTACTCTCGGTTTTAGCCTTGGGAACGATACCCATTTTTTTCTGCCAAGACCTTGGAGGTATTTCTTCAAATGGTATTTTTGCAGCAATTAAAGCCATGCGTAAGGTTCCATACCCCTGACCAAATTTGAAAGTCGAAGCAACACCTTGTCCTGGCATAGAATGTACCTTTTCTATAACAGCAAAACAATTTAATTTAGATGCTGTGTCAAACCAATCCCATATGTCAGATTCAGTATCTGGCATTTTAATAACATCTACAGATTTGCTAATAATACACAAACCGCCTGATTGTCCTGGATCTATTCCTATATAATTATCATACATAAAATCACCTCTATTTTATAGTAGAGGTGATTTTTTTAATTCTCTATAGTTCTTCTATCCAACCAAGATGTAAAACCTTCGAAAGCTGGTGCTGTGCGGTGTCTACGAATATCAGGTCTTGGTGCTGTTACATATTTACTTTTACCATAATCGTACTGCTTAGGATTATTTGTTTTATCAATTATGTTTTTAATATCTGATTGAATTATTTTCGGAATGTTTTTCCTGATCTTGTGATAAGTTATCTCGAAATCTTCTCTCAACTTCTTATCAATCATGAATAACACAGTATTCTTCTGGTGTTTTAACAATAACTCTAAACATTCAGTAGAATCCTGCATAAATTTAACCACAAAGTCTTTAACATCATCTTTCTTGACATAAAATCTATCATTATATTTAGATTTAATAGTGTTTACAAATTTGATCAATAAATGTTCATAAACAGAATCCAAAATGTAATCTTCTAACTTATTACTTCCTAAGTACTCAGAATAACCATTCTTTATCAAATATGGTTTCATTTTAGGCAGAATGTCTTTTATATCCTTTCTAGCCAACATACCGACTGTTGAATATTTATCTTTCTTGTCGTTTAATCTAAAACTTGCTTTGATCAAGTAATGATTAAATTTGTAAGTAGCTTTTTTGCCATCTTTTGTGAAAACGGCATACTCGAAATACTTAGGAGATTCTTTAGTGTTTCTATATACAAGATTAGGCATATCATCATAATATCTTTTTACTAATCCCTTTTCTGCTATTTCAGCCAAGGAGGCTTTATCTAACTTATCGATACTATCTTGATATATATTCCAGTCTTTCTTCCAATCATTAGGATCTTCTTCATGTCCTAAATCCACCAATACGTCAGATAGTTCTATTTTATCCCTAAGACTACCACTTAAAACTAACTCTACTGATTTATTTGCTAATTTCTTTAATGTACTATCTTCAATATGCCAAGAATCTTTTATTCTGTGTTCTTCTTTAGAGTCCTGGGGTAAATCAGGTCTAATTTTGTTAAATAACTCATGTCCTGTAGATATTTTATTATAATTATTAATTTCGTATAAACTATCCAAAAAATGAATTACTTTTTTATTATTTTTTAGATATGGAGTCACAGAACTAATCAAATTGTTGAAATCAAAATTTAATTCTTTAGCAGAAGGTATAATATTTTCGCCTTTTTCTGCATCATGGTTATACTGATACGTATCGAATACTTTATGATTACTGTGCAAGTTGATTATACTTTCTAGTAACTCTATTTTTTGTTTTATATCTAAATTATCTACTTTTTCTTGAGTCCACTGATCTGTCCAATCAATTGAATGATAATTTTCTGGTTTAGAGAAGTCTTCTCGACCAGACAAAAAATCTTCAACTATTTTTTTGACTTTCTCATCAAGATCATCGATGTTAAAATTATTTTCAGGAAGATACCCTCCTCCTTTGTATTTCTTAATATAACCTGACAAAAGTAAGGTGACAATTGCTGGGTGATACGACTTGTTGGGTTTTTCGTTATCAGTTCCTTTAGCTTCTCCTAATTCTCCTGTTAAAACATTTACAATAAATGTTAAATGGACTTTGTTACTAGGATCTCGCAAAGAAACAACATTATCACCCTTAGCATTACCTTGGTTACCACAATGCCCTGCGGCTGCTCCCTCCTCCTTTGAATAACCACATCCGAGGGAAACCCACTGCCAACCTTTCCACGCATTAGGATTGAAGCTAGGGTCCATAGAGGATAAGTTGCTTTCTGTTAATTTATTAAAAACATCCACAATAGCCTTTCCCTGTGGACCTTTTCTTCTATTTTTTTTACTAAGCTGAATATCTCTATGATAAATTACATTCTCGGCTTCTAGATTTTCTCTTGTGAAAACACTAACAAAAAGACTTCGTTGATTGATTTTAGCACTGATATAGGCTCCGTATTTTTGCCAATCATTATTGATCTGAGAAGATACTTGATTGATATCAAGTTGTTCCAATAGGTACAAATAAGTGAAAAAGTTTACAATTAAATCTAAAGATTTACTAGGCATTCTAGCAGACAAGAAGCCTCTTATGACATTTTTATATTGCTTAACAACATCTTTGTTTTGATTTTTGAGTTGATCAGCAATTGCTGCTGATTCTGCTAAATTTAGCCAATTTTTAAATATCATTTTTCACCTTGGCATCGGATACGGTTCAACCAACTCCCAATATTCCTCTCCAGAATAATCGTCATTATAGCTTACAAAATAACTAGTTTTTAATCTTGACCATTGTTCAATTGGTATCCAGTTCACACCTGACCAACAAAAAATGCTTTGAGGTTGAACTATTCTACGAGAAAAATACGAGTCTGGATATTCAGAATGTTGGTCTTTTTCGAAACTATTTCTATTTAGATTAAATTTTAAGATAATTGGAAATAATCCGTCTTCATAGATATTATCAGATTTATTTTGTGCTTGATAATCTAAAGTTTTAATCCAATTATGAACTTGATTTAAATTGGTTGTAAAAAAATTACCTTGTTGTGAATTATTGATTAGATGAGGTTTAGAAAAATTAACACCACTAAACTCTGTATTAAAAACAGTTAAATAAAAAATAGAAAAATTTAGAAAAAATATCAAAGATTGTTACTAGATATAAGGTATGAAAAAATTAAGCCAATATGCAAAAGAAAATAATGTAACTTATAGAACGGCATGGAATCATTTCCATGCAGGACTAATCGATGGAGCATATCAATTACCAACAGGTACAGTTGTCATTCCAGATGCTCATCAATCAGAACCAAATATAGAACATATTGCAACTTATTCAAGAGTTAGTTCAAGTGAAAATAAAACAAACCTTGACAATCAATCAAAAAGATT
>Ga0222676_1000111_pt1 | contig 34948 bp, 28 predicted proteins | sample AntAcemetagen870_FD_179815 | JGI IMG/M metagenome (GOLD analysis project Ga0222676, IMG submission 179815) | Saline water microbial communities from Ace Lake, Antarctica - #870 | ecosystem: Environmental > Aquatic > Non-marine Saline and Alkaline > Saline | place: Antarctica: Ace Lake...
GTCCTGTATTTGTTGGAGCGCCCGACTTAGTTAAATCATTATCCGTACCATCTGCGTTTCCGGATGTATCGTTGCTTCCCGTAAAAGGCATTGGTGTAATTCTTTTGTTCGCCGCTTTTTCTGTAATACATTTATCACCATTCCACGCGCAATCCGGATCAATCATAGGATTCTCACAGTCAGTCTTATTTTGTTCGCGCTCATTACAGTTAACATTTTCTTTTACATTCGAAACCATGGGGGTTTTCTTGCTTTCGCGTGGGAGTGAAATGCGCCGCACAAATTCCTTTACGCTAGAAGGTGCTCTTATATTTGCCGATTTTGATATCGATATACCTTCCGAATTTGATTCGTTTACCCATTTGGTTGTAACCGGTTTCCTCTTATTATCCTTCCTATCTTTAGGTGGCATATATACACTATACCAAGAAAAGTCATTTCAACCTTTGCACGGAAATGACTCTATAATTCAAAAAACAATACCTAAAGATGATTGGTTAAGATACTTCGACAACATGAAAACTAAACCCGGGTACACCTTTAAACATATCTTGTATCACACTCTTTTCTGGGGCGGGTGATGTAATGCTTGTAGTACCGTGTTCGACGGTTGCCTCGTCTCCTATGAGTCCAGATTTATCATTAATCGTTAATTGACCCACTAATTTATTTCCCGTTTCATTCCCCGGTATAAATTTTCCATGAAACTCGATTTTGTGTCTTGCTGGTTTCGATTCTACTGGTGTTTCTACTGATCCTGTTGGTGATGGTGATGGTGGTGTTGCTGATGGTATTGCTGATGATGGTGGTAGTGAACTTGAACTTGAACTTGTTGGTGAACTTGAACTTGTACTTGTCACTGCTGTTTTTAATTGCCGTGTTAAATTGTCTTCTGCTGCTTTTTTTCTTGCTGCTTCTGCTGCTTCATCTGCTACTCTTTTGGCTTCTGCTGCTTCATCTGCTACTCTTTTGGCTTCTGCTGCTTCATCTGCTACTCTTTTGGCTTCTGCTGCTTCATCTGCTACTCTTTTGGCTTCTGCTGCTTGGTTGCGTACCTGTTTGCCCCGATATAAAGCCTGCAATCTGGTTGCTGCTGCTGCTGCTGCTGCTGCTGCTTTTTTTCTTGCTTCTTCTTCTTCTGCTGCTTTTTTTCTTGCTTCTTCATCTGCATCTGCTAATCTTTTTCTTTCTTCATCTGCTAATCTTTTTCTTTCTTCATCTGCTAATCTTTTTCTTTCTTCATCTGCTAATCTTGCTTCTTCTTCTGCTTTTTTTCTTGCTTCTTCTGCTTCTTCTGCTAATCTTTTGGCTTCTTCTTCTTCTGCTAATCTTTTGGCTTCTTCTTCTTCTGCTACTTTATCTGTTACTTTTGTTCCTGTTCCGGATGTTACTACTAGTGGGTTTACTGGTGCTACTGTTACTGGTGCTACTGTTACTGGTGCTACTGTTACTGGTGGTACTGTTACTGGTGGTACTGTTTCTGTTCCTGTTTCTGTTCCTGTTTCTGTTCCGGATGTTACTACTACTGGTGATGCTAGTACTGTTACTGGTGCTAATGGTGATGCTGGTACTGGTGATGCTGGTACTGGTGCTAATGATGTTGATGGTGGTGGTATTACTGATCCTGAACTTGAAGGTGAACTTACTGAACTTGAACCGGCTTCTTCTTTTATCAATGCTGCGAATATTTTGGCTCTTAAATGTGCAGAATCTTCTTTTTCAACATTACCAGTTGGGGGATCTGTATTTTTGATAATCGATTTGGATTTTTGTATTGGACCGTTTTGTATTGGTCCGATTTGTTCTATTAATGTGGTACGTGTATTTGTTAATGCTTTTTTTAATTTTTCTAATAATTCTGTTGACACATTGTATTCATTAACAAAATCGGATTTGATTAGCACTTCTAAGGCGTCGGTTATATTTTTCATAGATTCTTTATATGCGGCATTTTCCGTGATATTTTCTACAGTACCATTTACTTCCATGGCCTTTATTATATTTTCAACTGCACTACTGCTTTCTGCCAACCATTTCATTGGTGCTGTGGCGGCGACAGTGTCCTGACCAAATGTTACACCGCCTCCTTGTTTCATCAGTTCGTTCATCGTATCCCGGAGGTTGATCTTGTGCTTGTTCTTATCCTCATCCTTGGTCCACTTTTCATCCTTGGTCCTCCATATAATCTCTGTCCCTGGGACCATCCTCACTATACCAGTGCCTTGTCTTTCTGATCGGGCTTCTGCTTCCTCAATCAGACCTTTCGATCCACTTATATATGTGCGTGTTTTCGGGTCGAAATTTGGGTTTTTTTTACGGCGCATAATTCTGTCTTGTCGCAATCCTTCGTTATCTTCCAAGGTATTAATTTTAAATTTATGATAGTTTTTTTGTACTGACTCAATATCTTCAATTTTACTAAGCACATCTTGCAACAATCGCACCTGAGTCATTATAGCCGTTTTCTGTTTCAACCATTTGGCCCAACTTATTTGTGATGGTGCTGCTTGTATCCCTTGCAATATACACAGACCCGTTAGTTGTGTTCTTTGCAAGAAAGAACTGCATAATATTATGTTTGCATTACTAAAGGGGGTGACTTTCTCTGTTGCTCCCTCTTCTTGCTCTTCTGCTTCCGCCTTTTCATATATTTGTCTACCGACATTATACGCCTGATAAATACCCAAGGGTGTCAATGAACTATCTAATCGTGGTTCTTGATTTGCGAACTTACCAGACGCAGCGTTAATCGGTTTATTATGCATCGAATTTCCATGTCGAACTAGATAAATGGTGAAGGGTTTGATATCTTTTTTCAGACCTGTATCAATACCTTCTGCAATGACATCTACGTTAATATTATCTAGTAATTCCTTGCAATATTTATAACCACCACCTATTTTTGTATCACTAGAAAAACCGCCTTTATCTGGATACCCAGGAAAGACCACATCAAAATGATAGGTTGCGTTGTTTTTTACACACTCCTTGCCACATGTTTTTATCCCCATAGGTAAAATACGAGCCTTATCCATTACTTGCCATCCATTATCAGTAACAAAAGGGTCCACTCTAATTTTTAATGTAAAACAATTAGCATAAGCATCACACCCACTATCCTTTAATAATGGAAGAATACCTTGCATATCGTCTGTTTTCTTCATACGATTATGATGGCTGACTAAAAACGCAATGTTTTGTCTGCTACCTGTAAATTTATAAACTAAATACTGTGTATACATAGACCATTTTGTTTGGCACGTGAAATCCTTACATACTTTTCCATTAGTAAACCCATTAGTAAACCCATATTCATCAAAAGATGGGATGTTAAGTAAGTCGTCCTTTGTAATTTTTCTATCAGGAAAATTCGTACCAGACCAAAATGTATCAAACAAACGACTAGTATCCATATTCGATAATGGCACCATTTTCGTTCCATTCCAATTTCCTGCCTGTTGTTCTTTTTCAAAACCGGTACTATACGCCCCAGGCGTTTTCAATTCTTGTAGACATGGTAAAACATGGATTTTCTTATCTATTATCTTATCTATTATATTATCTGTTTTACTTTCATCCATTCCTGTATATATTATACTAATAATAATATACAGTGAGACTTATCCGCGGTTTATTGACATTCTATTAACTGATAGTCTAAATCAAAACACGCTAAAATACAATCATCGGCTTTGCATTCACGTAATAAATTAGAATTGGCTAAAAACAAGGATACTGTAGTATTGAAAAAGGTATCTTCCTCTATACCGTTCTGCGCTTGCATACATGAACCATGTTTTTCCCATTCATGTTGCCATAAACTAGTATCACAACCATGCCAATAGGTATTCATGTTTTCTAATAGTAGACCGGTCGGTGGAATATAAGAAACCGTTTTACAATTGACCGGATAATCCGTCGCATTTATTTGCGGCCAAAGTCCATGTATCATATACTCTGAACTGCACCATTTTTGGACGGCCAATTCGTAATAATTATACAGATTTCCCGATTGGACCGTCTGAATACTTGCAACGAACGCTGCTGCTACTATAAATAAATAGGTTTGCATTTATACTAGCTATGTATATTTATCTATATGTATTTTTTCAATTATATGGATATAAAATTTGCATGAAAAAAACACTTTATACATGGTTCCCTTTTTCTAATTTTCTTTTTCTTTCTTTTTCTTTCTTTTTCTTTCTTTTTCTTTCTTTTTCTTTCTTTTTCTTTCTTTTTCTTTCTTTTTCTTTCTTTTTCCAGGTTTATTCTAACATAGACGCGTAATTGTCATATGTCGCATTGACAAGAAACGGAATGTTCTCTTCGCGAAGAGGATCGTCGCGGGAAATCTCGATTCTAGCTAAACTGCGTTTGACGAGGATATCGATATCGCCCAGTTGATATCGAGTTCCGTTGCGTGTCGTGACAATGGATCCATCGATATCCATGATAGGACTGGTTCGGATGACTTCTTTATCTTTCTCAAAATAGATATGCATATTCACATCAATACACCATCCGTTTGCAACGATGGGTGCTTTGGTTTCGGTCATGGATGAGTTGGATGTCATACTAAATACAGATAGACTATTTGTTGGTAAAATTTTACCCCGGGGTCGAAAGACAATCGGTTTTGCTTTCAAAGTTGTACTGCAAATCTCCTTTACACCCGAGGATGTTTCTGAAGACACAATACGCGCACAACGAACCACTTCGTTGAAGGTTATACGTGCTGCTGAACGTGCTACTGAACGTGCTGACATTGGTGCTCTAAATAATAATGTTGGTAACTTGGTTACGAAGGATGCTTTATTTTGTATTGAAAAAACCTTTCAATTTTGTACGCAGATTCATTCTAATATAAGCGAATTGGCAAGCCCTTTTCTAATATAAGCGAATTGGCAAACCCTTTTTCTAATATAAGCGATTTGGCAAACCCTTTTTCTAATATAAGCGATTTGGCAAGTCCTTTTCTAATATAAGCGAATTGGCAAGCCCTTTTCTAATATAAGCGAATTGGCAAGCCCTTTTCTAATATAAGCGAATTGGCAAGCCCTTTTCTAATATAAGCGGACGACGACGCCAACACGTCGTTGCGAATGGATAAACGTGTATACCGAACTATTTTTTGCCCGTTTACGTGAACGAATCATGTTTTTTTTGTATATGTTTTCGGTAAATGCGCGCATGCCATGATTCGACGAATCCAACTCTGATAGAGATGAGGACGTTTTCGAGCGAGTCAATGTAGGTTGTTTCACATTATTCGGTCCACGCATCAAATAGGACGGCTGATTAGAGCGTACCATTGTAGGTTTACTAAATATTGTTGTTAATTCCATGATTTATGTGGCGAGTTGGACGAAATAACGCTACATTGGACCTTTCAATTTTACACACATATATACACGATCACCTTTTTCTCCAGATACATATATGTCGAATTTCTGTACTCCCGCCTTTCTCTATTTTGTCGTATCCACATTAGGTATTTTAGGCTCCCTATTCATGGGTGGCAGTGCCGCTACCATTATCATGGGTTTCTTATGGGTGGTCTTATTTAGCTATCTCTTGAACTGGCTCTGTTCCAAGGGCTATAATATGGTTTCGTGGGTATTGGTGGCCCTACCCATGTTATTAAGCGTATTCATGTTGATGCTTATGGTTGCAAATAAAACCAAAGGTTCGTCCAGTCCCGGGTCCAGTCCCGGAACTCCTCCACCACCACCCTAAATATTCTTGATGGATAATTCGTCCATGTATTTTTCAAGGAAATACATTGACTAATCCGTTTCAACACGATATTTGGTAAACACACCCGCCAATTTTTCGTCGTCACCACCTTTGACCGCATCGATCGACTCCTTATAGTAAGAAAAGGGGATATTGTCAGTTGACTTGTCCTGCTTCGAAAGATGTTGAAACTTCTGTTTATAAGAGTCGAAATCGCAACTTTCGAAATGTTTTACCTTGACACGCTCCAATTTCACCTCCTTTGCATTTACACCCGACGATTTGCAGCGATGAGGTCCATTCGCAGATGTATATTCACACACTCGTGCACCGCTTTTTCCATTTCCATAACTCACGCATTTGTCCGGATGTTTCGCACAATCATAGAATTTCGTCGCGGCAAAACAATTGTCCTTTTTCTCGGGGATTTTATTGAATTTCGCCTCTTCATTTTGCATCCAGAAAGTATGGACGTTGGAAGGTTGCTGGCGAATCTCGTCTAAATCCCCATCAATCAATTCGTCCGCGTCAATGTGGATAAGCCATTTTGCATTCGAACCATCGGTTTGAGCTTTCACTAAACATTCGTCCACCATTTTCACTTGTCTATGTTGAATATCTTCGTATTCATTGATTCCCCGGGATTTACCCACGTTGACCGTGACATCGTCTTGGTCCGTTAAATAGGAAAGCACATCCGGACTGTCCTCCAAACGGATATAAAAATGACCGATCCCTGCCTCCCTGTTTTTATTCAACCACGTTTCCACGTTTTTTGGATTCTTCATCATCGTGATGGTGGCAATTTTGTCGGGTTCGTCCACTTCGACCTCGGTATCTTGGAAACCCTCCACACTTTTCCATTGGAAATACCGAATAATCATATAGACAAATAGCGCACCAACAATCGCAAATAGCGCCATCGCCGCCATATCTATCCAACTCGCATATTGATAACTCAAACTCTTTCGAGCCATTTATACTATACTGTGAAAAAGAGTTTTTCTGGTAAATATTCGGGAAATATTCCTCTCTATATAATAATATGACATCGATATTTGTAACAGCCATATACATTGCCGACCAAAATAATATTGATATTCCAAGATATACCAAATGTTTGAAATGCCTTTCCGAATCGGGGTGTCGATTTTGCGTTTTCGTGGAACCGCGATTGCATTCATGTATTTCTCAATGCGCGGATCTTCCCAATATACGTATTCTTCCAGCACCCCCTTTAGAAGATTTGGGTAGCTTTCGCCATCTACAATCACTATCCTTTTCTTTGCCGCGTGACCTCAATGAAACGACCAATACATTGTCACAATTTCTAATTCAACACAATAAACCGTGGTTCTTGGAAAACGCCATGGACGAACTTCGTTCGTGGAATTATCGCCATTTAGCATGGATCCGTTGGGATACGGTCCAAACCCGACATTTTTGCGAGATGAAACGGTTCTCCCTCATCCAATATCCCGATACTATTCTCACTGCACCTGGAATCGAACCAATGTCATGCTGCCTCGAACAACAATTCTACGTCCATTCGATTTATCGACGGTTCACCGGTAATTTCCTCTTTGGCGACAAAGAGTCTATGCGTGCCTATTGTCAACTCGCAAAAGACGCCCTCTTGTATTATGTCAGGTATACACGTATTCTCCCTTTTGACGTGAATATAATGGCCTTTTTAGAAGAATACGGACAACCACGCTGGAAAGTACGTTGGTACCCCGTCGACACCCGTTCACTCTTTACGCTGCCCGCGCGATTGTATACATCACCATTATCCGACAAAAATATTCCCGTTATCGATTTCCCTCAACTCGACGGATTTCACCCATCTTCCGTATGTTTTCTCGAACAATCACCCGATACTGGCATCATGAATGGACGCTATATCAACTATATCATTAACCGTCGGGGAGAATACTCCTTTCCTAACGGTCAACCACCCATTCATTCCAAGAATATACGATGTGAAGTTGTTTTCCAAGAAGATGGTTCACCTACATATAGCCATTTCCATCCCATTACGAATGATGCGAGTGTTTGTTTAGAGAAGAATCGCGAACAATCTTCCTCACTCGGTTTAGAAGATGTACGTCTGTATACTGTCAATGACACAGTGCGATATATTGCCACCACCCTCGAATATTCCAAAACGGGAAAATCGCGCATGGTGATTGGGAATTATAACGTATCCAGAGACGAATCGAAAGACGTTTTTGGACGTGGAACATTGATCGTACCTCCAAATCCCACCTCATGGTGCGAAAAAAACTGGATTCCTTTTGTGAAAAAAAACGAGTGTGGAAAGGAAGAGGAATGGTTCATTTATGAATGGTGTCCGATGAAAATCGGTAAACTGGTAGTACGTGGTGAAGAAACCCACCTGGAAATTGCCATCGTACATGACACGGCCCATTTACCATGGTTTGATGGATTCCGTGGGTCGACCTGCTTTCAAGAAACCGAACGAGGGCTTTTAGGTATCCTTCACTTTAGTGAAGAAAGTCATCCTAGATGTTATTATCATATTTTTGTTGTCTTGGAACACGAAACAGGGAAACCAATTGCCTACAGTCACCCCTTTACCTTTTTCGAAATAGGGATCGAGTATTGTATCGGATTTTGTGTGAGAAACCAAGAATACGGGTTTTGGGTGTCACGTTGGGACAGAAATCCGTGTTTTGTGCTTAAACATATGAATGACTTTTCTTGGTATAATGTATAAGATACTAGATATATATGGCTTCACCAGAACAAAATAAACCATGGTCGCCACCAGACGGAAGTAATAATGGCTCGGATAAATGCTGGGTGAATGCACCTTTATATACAATCTTGTCGAATGATGAAATAAGGGAACGGGTAAAAAATATAGGCAATCCGACTGAAAATGAGCCCAGCGGTTTATCGAATGCGCTTAAACTTCCAACTATGGGTGCCTTGAAAAAAGGTTTGGCTGCTATAGATAACCTTACGGACAAGGATGTTCCGAAGATCGAACAAGATAGACCAATATGTGTGGGCCTCGCAAATGCAGAAAACAATACTCTATTAAATCGATTGCATATAACCATATTCTTACTCGTGGTGCGAAATGCACTAGTGAGCGTTGAAGGCTATAATGTTGTACTCCCAAATAAAATCAATGCGACCTTAGGCAATTTCTCCATTGATTCCCTTCGGGGAGATTTGTCACTGTTATACGGACCAGCAATAAAGCAATTTATTGACCCTGATATACCATGGACCGATGTACTATATCGAACATTTGCGCTGTTCATGTTAAAACAAGGTGGTTATGATGATGTTAACCCGAATATGGTTATAAGAAGTGCAAGTGGTAGCGCAATGGATACACTTGGTTTTATACAAAATCTAATATTAGAGCCACTAGGTATTATTATTGTATATACACCTGAGTTGAAAAACGATCAGAACACAATCTCTATTGTTGCTGCTACAAAGTGTACCTCGACTACCGGAGGACAAGGAAGCGAACATTTTGATAGTTTTGTTAAAAAAAACGACATATGGTTTCGTGTGGATGCTTTGCACGGACAAGGTATAGGTAATTTTACTGCACTTCAAAAAACATGGGAGGAGATTGAGAACATACATAACTGTACTGACGAACAACAACCTACAGAAATTTTTGCCGTTGATAACGAAGTCGAATTTGAATCCGGACAGGACTGGCCTTCAGGTAAAATCAAAAATATAAATGGATCTGAATTAACTATTTCACATGGAATGAACGGGATCGACACGTCTACTGTTAATATTAGTAGTGTTCGTTGGCCGAAAAAAACAAGAACAATGTTTAGTATTTCGTATACACCTTTACCACAAGAAAAGGCACGAAAAGAAAATTTGACAGAAGCAGCAGCAAAATTAGCAAGAGAAACAGCAGCAAGAGAAGCAGCAAGAATAGCAACCGAAACAGAAGCAGCAAGAATAGCAACCGAAACAGAAGCAGCAAGAATAGCAAGAGAAACAGCAGCAAGAGAAGCAGCAGCAGCAGCAGAACAAGAAAGATTAGCAGCAGCAACAGCAACAGAAGAACAAAAACCTAGTCCATTTTTTCAAACTATTATAGAGCAACTTCCAAAAAACTCCACATCTCAACTTCCAAAAAACTCCACATCTCAACCAAACAAAGGATATATAAAGTTATTAAACATAGCCTTTACACGATACAATCAAAATGAACCACTACTTGCCGATGGCAAATTGAGTTTGGACAAATTTAAGCCTTCTAACATAAATGGTAAACAAGTTAATTATTCACCTATTACTGATGACAATAATTTCAAACAATTCGACACTGATATTAATGCCCTATATCGTGCGGCTACTGCTGCTAAGGCACCCGAAAGTGAACCTATCCCCTATCCATACAACCAATCCTCTGCCGGCCGCACTGAATGGGAGCGGGGGCGCGGCGGCGGGAAAAAGACACGCAAAGCGCGTCCCCTCCAAAAGAAGCCTGTTAAATCAAACCGCACTCGCTCCAGAAACCGTGACGGCAAGAAACGGATTCACTAAATCTTGACGCAATTTCATCTTGGCAAAACACTGCAAACATGCATAGGTATCGACCATGCTGTCATGCAAATTTTCAGGAATGCTATGAAACAAGAATTCATACAATTCGACTAAACGAGGATTTTTGTAATATTTTTCGCCTTTTTTATTCTCCCTTTCGATCTTGCAAATACCACGGCTATATCTCATGGTACAAAAGTTATCTATGCGATTCCTCAGTTGAAAATCCGAGTCAAACATCTTCTTGACCGATATCAGTCCCATTGTCTCCAAAGGCACACTATTGCGTGCCACTTCCGTCAATATCATACGACGATCGAATGCAATGTTGTGGGCGACGATGCAATCACATTGCATATACGCTTCGTAAAAGTCCTTGAGAGCATGGGTAATCGGTACCCCTTTTTCATGGATCGTTTTTCGGTCAATACCAGTGAGCGCGGTAATTTCTTCGGAAATAGGAACCGTGTCATTCACGCGGATATAATGATTGGACGTTTGAGAGACACGTTTATTGGACGGATCGTATACGATGAAACTTAGCTGTAATACATACGGCAAAGTTTCTAATGGCGGGGGCGCTTCCCCCACCTTTTGATATGGAAACAGCCCATTTGTTTCCACGTCAAATACTAACACTCGATTGTAATGTCTAGAACTCATGATTGGTTATGTGATGAATTAATCCATTGAAAGAACGACCCTTCAATTTTGTTGGGTTCCGAAATAATAATTGTGGTCCGAAGGATGAGTCACGATTTGGGATTCTTGGGAAGGTGTGTTGGAAGGTGTGTTGGAAGGTGTGTTGGAAGGTGTGTTGGAAGGTGTGTTGGAAGGTATATTGGAAGATGGTAAACAATTTGTCTGGGGTTTTTTCCCATCGCGGTCTCCCTTACATGTATTATCTTCCCATACACATCGCCCTTCCGCAGTATTTTCCAAAGGGTCTTGGCAATCGGTACAAGTTGTCAAATCCCCACATTCTTTCTGACCGTCACTAGTCATCCCTTCTTTGATAATATCGTCAAAACCTATCGCAAAATAATTTCCGACTAAATAAATGAAACATATAGCAAATAAAACCATTAGCCAATTCATTTTATTCATGTATAAATTATAGGAACAAAATAAAAGCACCAATTTCCTTCTCTAACAAATCGCTTTATTATGCCGAACACATTTCACATATTTCATCTTCTCCGGAATGTGTTTGTTTCTCAGGTTCAATGGTAAATTGTTGGGCTTGGTGACGACCTCTTCGTCGCAAATAATAAATGCCCGTTTTCAATCCTTTGGACCATGCGTAAAAATGCATCGAGGTCAATGCCGAATAAGTGGGATCTTCCATCCATAAATTAAGAGATTGACTTTGACAAATATACGCCCCTCTGTCCGCCGCCATATCTATCAAACATCGCATTGGAATTTCCCAAACCGTTTTATATTTCGCACGTATTTCCGAAGGAATCGTGTCGATTTGTTGAATCGAACCGTGATTCGCAATGATATTGTTCTTTATTTTATCGTTCCACAATCCCAAATCCAATAAATCGCGCATCAAATACTTGTTTGTCATAATAAATTCTCCCGCAAGAGTGCGCCGACTATAAATATTCGACGTTATGGGTTCAATACATTCATTATAACCTAATATTTGCGATGTAGACGCGGTTGGCATGGGAGCCAACAATAATGAATTTCTTAGACCATGACTTTTTATTTCCTCCTTTAAACCATTCCAATCATATCGGTCTTGTGATGGGTCTACCTTCCACATATCAAATTGGAGAATACCTTCTGATGCAGGTGAACCCGCAAATGTCTCATAAGGACTCTTTGTTCGAGCCAATTCACATGATTTCGTTAAAGCTGCATGATAAATGGTTTCGAATATGTCGCGATTCAATTGTTTCGCTTCTTCCGAATCAAATGTATATCCCATTTGTATAAAGGTATCCGCTAATCCTTGGACGCCAATACCTATGGGGCGATGACGCATATTCGATGCGCGCGTTTTATCCGTGGGATAAAAATTAATATCGATCACCCTGTTTAGATTGTTGGTAACAATTTCGGCGATTGCATGGAGTTTCTCAAAATTGTATGTAGGGGGCGTCGTTGATTCCACAAAAGCAGGCAACGCAATACTCGCCAAATTACACACGGCTGTTTCCTCTTTCGACGATACTTCCATCACCTCCGTACATAAATTTGACGATTTTATAATACCAATATTCTTTTGATTGGATTTGCGATTGGCTGCGTCTTTGTAGCATAAATAGGGCGTTCCTGTCTCCATTTGTGCGTCCAATATTTTAAACCATAAATCGCGCGCCTTCATCGTTTTTTTGCCCCTGTCCTCCTTCTCGTATCTTTCATAAAGAGTTTGAAATTCTTCTCCAAATACATCACTCAGTCCACGACATTCGTCCGGACACATGAGCGTCCAATTCGCATCGGCTTTGACACGTTCCATGAAAAGGTCGGGTATCCACAATCCGTAAAAGAGATCTCGGGCCTTGAGCTCTTCGTCACCATGGTTTTTACGCATCTGAAGGAACACTTCGATGTCTCCATGCCACGGTTCCAAATAAATCGCGAAACTTCCATTCCGCTTACCACCTCCTTGATCAACATATTTCGCCGTATTATTAAACACGCGCAACATGGGGACGATTCCATTCGACGTACCATTCGTTCCGCGTATTAAACTTCCGGTTGCACGAATATTGTGAATATGAAGCCCGATTCCACCCGCCCATTTCGAGATATTCGCACAATCCTTCAATGTATTGTAAATGCCACCTATACTATCGTCTTCCATGGCTAACAAAAAACACGATGACAATTGAGGTCGAGGTGTGCCTGCATTGAATAATGTAGGCGTTGCATGGGTGAACAACTTCTGCGACATGGCATCATACGTCTCCTTGACACGCTCCATATCATCTCCGTGTATTCCTATCGCTACGCGCATCCACATATGCTGAGGACGCTCCACTATTTTCTTGTTGATTTGTAACAAATATGCACGTTCTAACGTCTTGAAACCGAAATAATCGATCAAATAATCGCGATCGTATTCAATCATATTATCATACTGCATGCCGTTATTTTTTACATGATCGTACACTTCTTGCGATATTATCGGACAGTGTTCTCCGTGTATATCTTTAAAGTTGTATAATTCGCACATTACGGTCGTAAAAGAGTCGTGTGTGTTCTTTTGCAAATTTGATACCACTATGCGACCCGCCAATGAACTATAATCTGGATGTGTCGATGCCATTGAAGCGCATTGATCTGATGTCAATTCGTCTATTTGTGTTGTAGATATTCCGTCATATAATTGGTCGATTACTTTCATTGTCAACATGGTATAATTCAATTGAATATTGGCTTCTTGTCCTGTTCTTTTTATTCGCTGCAAGATTTTATCGAAAGAAACGATCTTTCTATCTCCACTTCGTTTTATTACATACATTTCTTCGTTCGTCGACATGATAATTATTCCACCGGAAAAGTATTTATATTCTTTTTCGAATTGGCTCTTTTTCGAATTGGCCCTTTTTCGAATTGGCCCGTGCGATGACACATTTTCATCGTATAATAACCAGTTTCTCGCCGATAATCCCTGAAACGGTATTGTAAATACTTGGTTTCGATATCGTTCAATCCGGTTGTGTATAGTTGGGAGAAATTGTGGAATATTGTATCGTCATATACGCGCGTTTTGTTATACCAGTCCAAGACCACATTTTTATATTCGTCGATATACTGATAGGGGCGTTCGGGCTTCGATGGCACATATTCCGCGATTAAGAACCGCAATTCTCGGGGCAACCGTTCTAATCGATTCATTTAGGCGATTTTTGTCTTACTGTCACGATTGATACTGGTTCAATTTTATCCTTTTTGAAAAATATCTGTGTATATTCTATAATTTAATTATGAGTGGTAAATCAGGCCTTAGACAATACCCAGTAAAAAAAGAACCGGGCACATTACATTTAGCAGTAGGACCACGTACACACGCTAAACGAAAAGCTTTGGCCGACAAATACAGAGCTGAATGGAACGCCAAAAAGGCAGCCGGAAAAGTCGGTGAATGCCATAGGCAAGATTATATTGACTACAAAACCGCAGAAGAAATCGCAGAAGAAATCGCAGACGACCCAAAGTCCATGCCGATTGATGTTTTAATAAAACGATTCGTAGAAGTACAACTAGGTGGAGGCATCCGTCAAGTTGGTGGAATGGGTACAGAATTATTGATATCGTTTTTTTTGATAACCAAACAAAATCCCGTAAGATTTTTCAAAAGGGTACCTGGATTAGCCATGAAATTTTTACAATTATTAAGTCGATTGTCTGATTGTTTTTGGTATTTGTATAATGAGACAGCCATTAGGGCTGCCAGTGGCATGATCGATTGGCTTGCAGCAACAATAAACGACCCAAGTAAGTTAATAGCAGATTTTAAGATAGTGGCGAATGCCACCGCGAATGCCACTGTGGCAACGGCGAGTGCCACTGTGGAGGCCCTTATCTATCTCGAAAGTTGTGCGATGAAATTAGCAGACATGATTAATCGTGATAAAACTGGAATGGCCGATCTCAGCGCCAAAATAAGACTCCTGCAGGATACTATAGATAAAACGAAGGAGGAAGAAAAAGCCCGACTTGCTGCGTTGATTGATACGCAAACTAAAGCAAGAATAGCAAAACAAGATGAAATAACAAGACTGGAGCAAGAAAGAGATGTTACCGGTAGGGTTACCGATATAGAACGAGCCCATACAGTTGAAATGGCGGCTATGGATGAAGAAATTGCTAGACTGCATCTTGAAAAGCATAGATTGAATGCAATTAGAGCTGCATCAGCAGCAGCAGCAGGTCCACGTCAACCTACGGTGACAGTAGGAAAATTATCTACCCAATCACATCCATCGGCGGCAGCTGTAAGAAGTTTGGTGAATCCAGGTGCAGGTTCAGGTTCAGGTCCAGGTTCAGGTGCAGGTTCAGGTTCAGGTGCAGGTGCAGGACAAACACTCTACGGTTTAGGGTTCGGTCCACGTCCAGGTGCAAGTGCAGGTGCAGGTTCAGGTTCAGGTTCATCGCGTAGTAGCAATTCTCTAGAAGGAGGAAAACGCAATACCAAGAAGCGCTCCAACAAAAAGAAGAAGACGAAGAAGCACAAGAAGAAACAGCATAGAAAGACAAAACGCGGATAAATTCCTATAACATGACATATATTCTCGGTCCAAATCCAAGAATATATGACTACAATATATATCATGAATCTCCACCCCTTTCAAAAATACAAAAACATCTTCGGTGAACCCGGAAAAGGCGCACATCGATTCCGATTTATGGATGTAGCAATCGTCGATTATACACTCACCATTGTCCTCGCTTTTTTCCTATCCTTTTTGACAGGAATTCCAGTGGAACTCACCACTATTTTCAGTTTTCTACTCGGAATCATTTGCCATATTTTATTCGGTGTTTCTACAAACACCACTCGATATCTTCTTGGATAAATGGTATAAACATATTCATGTAACTCCGTTGTATACCAGAAATGGACCGCAATGAGCTGTTAAAAACAATTGGTATGATTTGTACTCCCGGAAAAGGGATCCTGGCCGCAGATGAAAGCAGTGGAACCATTGGCAAACGTTTTGAGGCGATTTCTCTAGAAAATACCCACGAGAATCGATATCAATATCGCGATTTGCTCTTTACTACACCTCGTCTATGTGATTATATTAGCGGCGTCATTACCTACGAAGAAACTCTTCTCGATAAACGCGACGACGTGCGATTGATTCAGCCCCTACTCGATAACGACATTGTAGTAGGTATCAAAGTGGATTTGGGCGTGAAACCCCTCTATGGAACCCAGGGTGAAACAGTCACACAAGGGTTAGACAATTTAGACGTCCGGTGTAAACAATATTATGATGCAGGTGCTCGATTTGCCAAGTGGAGAGGTGTTCTCAAAATAGACGAGGAAAATCAATTGCCTTCCGAACTTTCATTGCGCGAAAATGCGGTCACACTGGCTAGATATGCATCCATTTGCCAAAATAACGGTCTGGTACCTATTGTAGAACCCGAAATAGTAATGGACGGTCCACACAGCATTGAAGACGCATTCGATATCACAGTCAAAACATTGACCGAAGTATATCGTGAATTGGAACGCCATCATGTGGATATACAGTGCACTTTATTGAAACCCAATATGGTAAGACAGGGTGTTTCTTGTCAAAACACCATTACCGAAATGGATATCGGACATTTGACAGTGGACGCATTGCTCGCTAGTGTACCATCCACCATGCCAGGAGTCGTCTTTTTATCGGGGGGCATGTCTGAGGTAGAAGCGTCGACCGCACTTAACGCGATCAATTCCACCGGTAAAAATACGCCATGGTATTTGACATTTTCTTATGGACGCGCATTGCAATCGTCTGTTTTGCAAACATGGAAAGGCGCGACAGAAAATCGCGCGAAAGCACAGACCATTTTATATGGACGCGCAAAGGCCAATGGACTTGCTGCGTTGGGTAAATATGAAAAAGAAAACGAAAAAACAGCAGTGTCTTTACATGAAGATAATTACGTCTATTAGACCCTCACAATGATTTCATCGATGTGTAATGAAATCATTTTATTATTCGTCGAGTTTTATCAAACAAATTCCCTTTTGCAAAGGGAGATTCCGAATTTCTTTACCGTCGTCTTCTTGTGATACGACTTCCAACGATAAAGGAATCGGTTTAGCGACCTTTTTCGCGGGTGCTCTGTGCTCGCATCCACTTATGCGTTCTTCTTCAATCGTTTTCCATGTATTTTCAATGATAGGGAATGCCTCTTGAAACCACAGTCGATTACGTTCCACCAATACGCAGGAAAGTTGGTCCAAATACCAATAAATCGGCGTATAGAGCGACCAACTCCTCCGTAATTTATGCCGAGTCGTTTCGATCCATTCATTCACATTTGCTTCGGTCAAAGGTATATCCAACGGCATATATTCATAGCGAGGAATACCGGAATATTCTTGGGCCAGTGGATATCCCGCGGATTTAGGGCTTGTGACATCGTCATCGTCTCTACATGGATACGTATTCGACCGCGGTCGTCGTTCACCCATCTCATCTTCCATACAAATGGAAATGCGCTCCACGAAATAGAGCATGACACCCTTATGTGAGTGCGTTTCATCGACCCAGAAGTCGGCTTCTGTTTCGTGTTCTTTGAACCGGGTTTCTAGAAAATCACATTCGTCCAAATCACAACACTCCATTTGCATTTGCATTTGAATCCAGTAATCCTTCAAAGGTACTCCGGTGATTTCGCGATTGACAATGTTTTTGATTTCGAGCATACGACCGAAACGAGGACACCCGCTTTTCGTGACAATACCATCAGGCGACGCTCCTATAAACGAATAATCTTTGTGTTGTATGCAACCGAATTCACTGACTTGCGTTTGATAGAGTTGTTCGTAAATGGACGTGGATACGGGTTCGTATTTCTGACCCCAATGCATTGGACTACTTACAGATGTACGTCCGAAACCCTTATTGGGATCGAGTTCTTGACATTTCTCGTAAATGAGGCGATTGCGACTGGCTTCGGTACCTAGTATTTTCCCCAAACTGCTTGCGCTTATGAGGTCGTGTCGGAATTTGAACCATTCGTGGCTTCTTTGGGCGGGTTGGACGATGGAAAGGAGTTCTTTCAGCGTCTCTTCGTATCGTTTTACAGGAATCTCTTTTATGAGATGAGTCGTTGGGTAAGAACGAGGAGGACAATGTGCGACGGGAAGTGTAAAATAATCATTACATATGACTTGACAATGTGCCTTTATGATGGATTCGTCTTCTTCTTCACACATACCTATTTCTAGCCATTCTTCAAAGACAAGCACCGCTATATCATGTGCCATCGTTTCATGAAACGTGGGTGAATGTAGTTCGAGTATGTGATCCGATACATATTCATGTGTGAGATCGTATAACAAGGGGGTTGCATCCACTAAATCCTCCTCTAAAGGATGATCCATACATTCACCCTCCTCTTCTTCTTCTTCTTCTTCCTCCTCCTCCTCCTCTGAAGAAGAGGAATCCGAAGAAGATACGGACATGATGGATACCTCCGACGCAACACTTTCGTCGCAACTAGTTTCAATTATATCGGCTTCTTGCATTTTATATAATCAATGGGTTAGATATTATATAAAATCAATTTTACGTTCTAAGTAGATTCTCATTCATGTTTTATTCCGAATACATTCAACAATACGAGACCGATGACTAAAAAGTACGGTTCTTGTAATGTTGCAAACGTCCATATTGCTACCGCAATAGACGTCATTATACTATGTCTGGGTATAGTGGAATAGTAATCCAATTTTCGATAATATATAAAAAGAGCGGTAATGATCGAAAGAGCCAATAGTTTGACAACACGATACGTAGAATTTTTCATTGTCTATACACTATTAGGCTAAAAAATAAAAGGTGAAATATCCTGAACGCATGTAAGATTCACAATTATCCAATGCCTCTTTTTCAGATTGTCCTTCTTCTAAAAATGCGCGGTAAATTGTTTTGGCGCGATATAAACGGGCAAAATATCCCAATGTCATAATCACACAAAGCCACATGGCGACTGTCGATAACTTTAGACAGGTCACTCCAAGCAATAGGGTGAGTGTTTTGTATACACCAAGGTAAATGACACAATGTAATAAAATGGAGCCGAGAACGTCGAACGATACGAGTTCAGAATAAGGCGTTTCAGGGTCGGTTGTTTGTAAATATGTTTCGAAACACGAGTTCATATACTATAAGATGCGATAAAAGCCTATAGTATATTTACAGACGACCGTTTATTTCACAGGTTCCTTCTTTTTAGGTGTCATTGATTTTATGGTGGATACTCTTTTTGCGTCCACATTTCGCAAAATAAACTCTTTTTTATCAGAATTAAAATTGAGTGAAGGGACCGAATTTATTTCGCGAGTATCGCGGTCATATATCACGTCCTTTGCCTTTGATAATTTTCCCTTCTCTAAACAGGTATTAAAAAACATCTTCAATTGCTTGACGTTTTTTAAGGGGAGTTCATTTTCGCGTCCATATTTTTCGGAAAAGCCATGGAGAATATGTGTTTTACGCGTTTTATCTAATTTATTCCACGGTTCTTTTTGATTGGTGGTCCGTTCCATTTCAAGCAAACCGTCTAAAGAACTCATATCCATTGAGTTCTTGAATCCAGTGCCGTGTTGTGGATAATAAGTTGATTTTTGTGCGGGTTTTTCAGTTTCTTCTGGTACGGGTTGAGTGTTATCTTCGACTGATAATTGAGCGTTGTCTTCGACTGATGATTGAGCGTTGTCTTCGACTGATGATTGAGCGTTGTCTTCGACTACAGATGGAACCATTATTTATGTGCTCTGCCTTTAAGTTACTATCAATCGCAATGTTTATTCTATTTCTATTTATATACTTGTGTGTAAAATACGAAAATATCTTATATCATCTCATTATAACCGTCCCTTCCTTCTACTATTTCCAAGATGAGTGACACAGAAGACCCCTCATCAAACGAACGAAATCTTACCGTTTTATGGGAGAAACCGAAGAAGGCAAGGAAAGTCGCCCTGGAAAAACCCAAGAAAAAAAGGGTGTGTACGACCGATGACGAATGGACCAATATGTTGGCGAAATTCAAAGATATTTCAGATATCGATGTGATAGAAATCTTGGAAAATACACCCGAAAATGCAAAAATATTGGTTTCGCATATACGGTCGAAAATTCACGGATATGCTTCGCAAGACCGAAACAAAGGGTTATATGACGCAGACAAATTCGTCTGTTTCCAAGAAGTTGTCGAATTACTAAAATCGAGTTCGGTCGAGTGTTTTTACTGTCACGAACGCGTTTTGCTATTATATACCTTTGTTCGTGATACAAAACAGTGGACTTTGGAACGAAAAGACAACTCACTCGGTCATAATCGCGATAATGTTGTATTGGCATGTCTAAGTTGCAATGTGAAACGTAAATGTATGAAAATGGAACGGTATATTTTGACGAAACAATTAGACCATATTGAGAAATTGGACTAAATAAAGGGAACCAAGGTTCCCTTTAGAACCCTCCTTCTGTGCGAGGGTTTGATTTGTTTTGGTGATTTTTGATTGGTTTTGGTGTTTTTTGACTGGTTTTGGTGTTTTTTGACTGGTTTTGGTGATTTTTGATTGGTTTTGGTGTTTTTTGACTGGTTTTGGTGTTTTTTGATGATTTTTATATTGTAAATCTTGGAATATGATGAAAAAATGTTGGAATATATAGTTGAAATCATAATGAGGTATATTGGATTCTGGGTATATTTTGCATTTTGTTTAACGTTTTTCCAAGATTTATTTTGTCATTACTCAAAAATACATATAAACGATTTTATTATTATTATACAAATGAATATCCTTACAATTTTTTCCGGAAGAAGGGACAATATAGAAGTTCTTATTAAATATCTTAAAACGGCACTTGATTATAATATTATCGACGAAGTCCATTTTTGGAATAACACACGAAATGTAAATGATGAAAATTATATCAAATCGATCAGTAATCTAAAAAGAACGTCGTCTTTTGGTGATGGAAATTATATTCGCATCACACCAATGATAACAAACAATTCATTCGAATGCAACATTCGAGCGCCAAATGATATTCATATCAAGGTTACAAATGACAATATCGAATATGAAATTGTATTGGGGGGTTGGAAAAATACAAAATCCGTTATCAGAGAAAACAATTGCGAAATAACGAGTGTAATCGCAGACAACATCGCGGATGGATATACTGAGAATACGTTTACAATCACTTGCGAGAATGGTACGTTACATATTATTAAAAACATGCAAGTAATTATGTCTAAAAAAATACATCCCCATTTTACTATTCAAAACATATATTTCAAGACAGGGTTCGGGTCGGTCGGAGATCTAACTTATGCAACAACTCAAAATAAAGGGTTTTATTTTATGGATACTTGTGAAAAAAGTTGGAAAAATTACTACAACCATTACACTGACGCAAAATACGAGAATGATATTATACTCAAATGCGACGATGATATCGTTTTTATTGACTTGCATAAATTACCATCATTTATAGAGTTTACCAAAACGACCAATTATGATTTAGTATTTGCAAATACAATCAATAACGGAGTTGCGTCTTATTATCAACAAAACAGATATAATTTAATACCAAAAAACGTCATGGATCTAGAATACCCCGACAACGGATTAAAAGGTTCTTTATGGGAAAATGGGAAAATGGCGGAAAAAATACATGAATATTTTATTGATAATTATGAATCATTTTTACATCACGATTATAACAAAGAAATTATCCCTATCTCAACTCGTTTTAGTATCAACTTTTTCGGATACAAAGGAAAGAATTGGCACAAAATAAAGGACTGTTTTCAAGGCGACGACGAATACAATTTAACCGTGGATTATGTAATAAATCGACAATTCAAAAACGTTTTATATAGTGATTTTTATGTATCACACCTATCCTTCTGTAGACAAAATGAAACCGGAATCGATTTGTGTAAACTCATTAAAAAATATCATACATTATATTCACAATATTCCTTTCCAACAACATAAAGGAATACCCTCGAAAGGAGTATAAATATTCCTTTCGCAAACTATGCAATGAACTCTTTATCCAAGATAGAATTGCCAACACATCAATCCACATTATTTCAAGGAATCAATATGGCAACATTACATCAACCTATACGCAACAAATTAACCGATTTTTACATCCACAAAAGAATTCCCAACCTCCTATTTCACGGAAGTTCCGGTTCGGGAAAACGCACCCTTGTATACAACTACATTCACCAAATTTATGAAGGTTCCAAGGAAAAACTCAAAACCAATGTCATGTTTGTCAATTGCGCCCATGGCAAAGGGATCAAATTCATACGAGAAGACCTCAAATTTTTCGCAAAATCCAATCTCAAAGGCACACAAGGCGTCCAATTCAAAACAATTGTTTTATTTAATGCCGATAATCTTACAATCGACGCTCAATCAGCACTGCGTAGATGCATTGAACTATTTAGTTATAATACGCGATTCTTCATCGTGGTTGAAAATAAGGAAAAACTATTGAATCCGATTTTGAGTCGCTTTTGTGAGATATATGTACCCGAAATCATGGATATCGATGGAAGCACACACAATTTACATCAATATCATTTAGAGAAAACTTACGGTCCATCGTCCAATTATAATGACTGGTTTAATACACATCTAGAACCTTTAGACAAAACACCTACGGAATTCGTAGCCATTGTATCAGATGCCTATGAAAATGGTTTGTCTTGTATGGATTTAATGAAATGGATCGAAACAACAGATTCTTTAGAGGAAAGGGATCGAACGATACTCAATATGGAATTTCATAAAATTCGATGCGAATTCAAAAATGAGAAAATGTTGATGTTCACCATGTGTATGAAATTACCTATTCGTTTTATCGATTGATACCAAATATCCGTATATGATAAAATCCATGGACGATTTTGTCATATCGAACTTACACGAATCACGTAACGAATGGTGTGGACGCCTAGTCAGTCTTTTTACTCCTCTCGTGACAGAGGGGATCCAATCTATCTTCGACGAAGCTTGGATAATGTGTTCCGATAACGACGAAATGGGAAAATATCTCATGACGTTTCAGAACCTCATATCACGCATTCCAAAGTGGAATTCTGTCATCGTAGAAGAAGAGCGCAAACGCATCATCGAACGTAGCGGATGCAACTATTTAGAGGATTTGATTACATGCGTACACATTATCCAACTCAAAGTTCTCACCTGCATTCGTGTGGGAAACAAACAGAAAAAAGTCGATATATCTATCCCGAAACTCGACCATTTCATTCATAAAGTATACGTCAATGTGGCTCGCAAACTCTACATGAATGTATATTTATACGAGAAGAATTTGAGTGCGCTTCAAAAACAAAAGAATATGCGCGAAATGGAACTTCTCATCCAAGAATGTATATTGGTTACCATTCGCGAAAGTGTGCCAACGGAAGAGATTATTCGCGCATACATGGACGAAAGTGAAGAGCAAGAGGAGGAAGTTTTTGTGGAACAAATCAAGGAACCCGTCATGACAACTTCCGAAAAAGAAGAGGAAGAAGAAAAGGAAACAGCAAAAGAAGATTCCGAGACGACCGAAGAGATCCCTATTGTACCTTCCATCAAGAATATGGATGAAGAGAAGGTGGTGACAACATTGTCATTTAACGATAGTGACAGTGTTTTAGAGGGTGATAATAGCGTCCAAAGTGTCGAAGCACCGAAAACACTCGAACGTTTAGAGGAAATCAGTACCACACGTGCTCTCGAGCGTAAAATGGAAGAAGATGACGATGACGACGATGATGAACGTATTAAAATATCGACCGAAGATATCGATTTAACTGGATTTGATATTCTGGATGAACCTCGTACCGGCGGTTCCGTGGACGAATCTGAAATAAAACTTGATTTTGAAGAACTCTAAGAGATTATATGTCATTCTTTACAATGGATCCATCACGGCGAAAAATGTTTTCCAATATGTTGGTTCATACCAAGTAATTATCGCAAACATACCATACAAAACTGCTATTTTTATGGTATTTGACGGAAGATAGTATGCCATACCCATACCGGCAAGATTACTCAAAATATCACCGAATATGTTTAGGTGAGAATCGCCGAAATAATTTGATTTACCTAAATCACCCTTTTCTTGGAGTCGGTATCTGTCTATAAACCACTCCTTGTTTTCCAGTACTTCAAACAGAGTTGTTATTATCAATGTAATGGCCAAAATCCACCCTTTCGGTATGGGAAATTGCAATAGTGTCAATACAATGAAAAACGGCCAAAACAAATGGGTAATTGAATAGAAATCGAACAACTGTATACTGGTTGTTTGGGTGCGTAGTTCTCTCATTCAGAATACTATACAATGAGGAAAAATAAGGAGATTGGTAATGATTCCCCCTCTTCATGTTTCCTTCAAACGTCGGGTTTTCTCCATGACTTCATCTCGGCGTTTCTTTGCATCGAACATACATACCGTATTGAATGATTGCATTAGCAAATGCCGTTTCAAGTCTCCTGTTTTTTCCTTGTAAATATCCATATCTCTTTCATAGTGATCTTCATCTTCATAATCATCTTCAATGGGCTCCTTTCCACACTCTCTTTCCATGATTTCTTTATAGTCACCTTGGACGGGAATGAAAGCACAATTTATTGCGTGGCTAATATTGGTTCCCGCCTTTGCAAACCCATCCATGTGTTTGATGAATTCCGCTTCTCCACACAACTGCTTGTTTTCATCCTTTTGTTTCTCTTTGATGTAAATTGTACCATTTTTCACGTCGGTCGTTTGCATGAAATTCTGTGTTTGGGGATTCTCGTCCATACAGTTTTTAAAAATGTCGTATACGTTGGACGCCAGGTCAATCTGATTGTGTGCCACATCCAAATAATTTCCTTTAAAGAACTCCACGCTGCGTTGTACGAACCGGTCTGTGAAATCATGAATGGATTCTGCGTCCTTACATGTGTGCGTTAAATAAAAGTTCAAGGTATTGTTATTATTGGTTGTATTATGACTGTTTGTTGTGGTGTTACCCATATGAGGCATGACATCAATCACCTTATTCATTAATTCTTGGTTTTGCAATTGACTTTCCTGATATTGCAATTGACTTTCCTTATTTTGTATCTGACTCTCATGATATTTTTCCAATAATAACTGGAACATCGATTTCATTTCCTTGTCTGAAGTAACCAATCTTTCTATGAGTTCGTCGCGATTGTCCTCATCGTCTATGGAAGTACTCGAGTTCACAAGATGATTACCGTGTGTTTGAATGTTTTGTGTTAGACATTTTTTTTTGTGAGTATATAAGCTTTGTCTATGACTATATATTTTTCCACAACCACAAACAAATTTTTGGGTATTTTGTGTAAGTATATCGGAAGTATTTGTAAGTAGATTATGTTTTGCAGTTAATACGTGACGACCATAGTCTCGTTTATTACTGCATTTAAAGTTGCAGTTTTCACAATAAAAATCCGATATATTTTTTTGGGGTTTTTTGTCAGTCATATGTAAGTATTATATACTTACATAAAAAACCCTAAACCCTTTCCCGCAGAAATAATTTATGGAATCTCAAAAAAACGGTTGGTCTAAACTCACCATGTCAGTTTCGTAAATCAAAGCATTTTGCTTTCATGTCATTTTTCACGTGTTTTTACGTCGGAGAACTCCGTGTATATCAATTTTTGGAACTTTTTAAAAACTTCCAAAACTCATATTTCCCACTTACTTTAAACGGTATTTTTCCAAGATAGAATCTTAGATACTATTATTCTTTCAAACGTCGGGTTTTCTCCATGACTTCATCACGGCGTTTCTTTGCATCGAACATACATACCGTATTGAATGATTGCATTAGCAAATGCCGTTTCAAGTCTCCTGTTTTTTCCTTGTAAATATCCATGTCTCTTTCATAGTGATCTTCATCTTCATAATCATCTTCAATTGGCTCCTTTCCGCACTCTCTTTCCATGATTTCTTTATAGTCACCTTGGACTGGAATGAAAGCACAATTGATTGCATGGCTAATATTCGTACCCGCCTTTGCAAACCCATCCATGTGTTTGATGAATTCCGCTTCTCCACACAACTGCTTGTTTTCATCCTTCGGTTTCTCTTTGATGTAAATTGTACCATTTTTCACGTCGGTCGTTTGCATGAAATTCTGCGTTTGTGGATTCTCGTCCATACAATTTTTAAAAATGTCATATACGTTGGAGGCTAGATCAATCTGATTGTGAGCCACATCCAAATAATTTCCTTTAAAGAACTCCACGCTGCGTTGTACGAACCGGTCTGTGAAATCATGAATGGATTCTGCGTCCTTACATGTGTGCGTTAAATAAAAGTTCAAGGTATTGTTATTTGTGGTATTATTTGTAGTATTGTTGTTATTACTATTTGTAGTATTACCTATTTGTGGTATCACATCAATAACCTTATTCATTAATTCTTGATTTTGTAATTGACTCTCATGATATTTTTCCAATAATAACTGAAACATCGATTTCATTTCGTTACTTGAAGAAACCATTTCTGTGTTTGAAGTAAATAATCGTTCTATAAGTTCATCACGCTTGTCTATCTCTATAGATTCGTTTTCGGAGGAAATAACCGTATTGATAAGATTTGTATGAGGTTCTTGTTTTATCTTACAGTTCTTTTTGTGATTGCATAATGTGGATGAATGTTTATATTCCTTACCACAAACGCATATATACGACTTGATATTTGTGGAAGGTAAATAGTTAGGGTTTATTAGGTTTATGTGTTTTGCAGTGGATAAATGTCTAGTATAGTCTTGCTTATTACTGCATCCAAATACACAAATGTCACAGATAAATTTTTTGGAGTTTTTTGGAGTTTTTTTCATTAGGAGTTTTTCCTATATAATCCTAATAGAAAAAACTCCTAAACCCTTTCCCGCAGAAATAATTTATGGAATCTCAAAAAGCGGTTGGTCTAAACTCACAATGTCAGTTTCGTAAATCAAAGCATTTTGCTCTCAACCCATTTTTCACCTGTTTTTACGTCGGAGAACTCCGTGTATATCAATTTTTGGAACTTTTTAAAAACTTCCAAAACTCATATTTCCCACTTACTTTAAACGGTATTTTTCAACCCTATCTTCTCATGCGTTGAAATTCTTATTTAATAATAAGCGTTTTTTCTATAATTCACATGGATCCGATGTTTGTAGTAACGGTTACGACCACTCTTCTCTTTGTTTTAGCAAAGTTTATTGAATATAAATATTTCCAGGGTGAGGAAAAAAAGCCCTTAAAAGATACTGTCCGTGATACGCTCATTGTAATGATATGTTCTTTAGCGAGTTCATATGTATTTTTCCAATTTAATGATTCGATTCATGACTTTTTCGATGTGGTTACTGAGTCAAAGGTAGCGTCTGGTGCTGCGACCCAAGTATTCACAGACAAACCCAATTTCTAGAAACAAAATTGAATGATATGGTATTTCACTATATCATTCAATTAGATACATCATGACACGGATCGATAAATTCACAGCCTCTTTCAAGGTGTTTATGGAATTGTTCGAAATTGAAAAATGGAACATGGTTAAGGATATACCGGGCAATAGCGGATGCCATCATGATTTTACATTAACAATTCCCAGTCAATACAATGAAGATGTACCTCGTTATGAGGATGTTGGCATAATGAATTGGGATACTGTTTCTAAAACACAAAATAGACCGCCTCATGAAGAAATTGAAACGAAATTCATCGAATATTTTGAACCTCACGGAGATCGTGTATGGAATCGTGTATATTTAGGAGAACATAATGTCGACGATAATGATGTATATACGTTGACCGTTCGATTACGGCTTTCCAATGGTTCCGCTCTTCCCTTTCCATCCCCCATAAACGACGAGTTACGTTTTCGGCGATTAGAACGGGATAACGGACGACTGCAAGCTCGTTTAGCCGGATTTCGCAATGAAGCGCGTTACATTACTGAGTATTGGATGGATTGTGTTAATCGAGAACAACAACGAATTTCAAAACTCAGACGGCTTCGACAGCGTGATCTTTCACAAATGAATGAAATGAACGCGAGACATGTGACGCGCATTGTAAATAAACTCAAAATGTATTATAAAAATCAGGACGGTCAAGAAGATTGCCCTATTTGTCTTGATAAAATCGACGGGGATAAATTGTATGTACCCGCATGTTGCCATTATTTATGCGAGCCATGTGCGGAACACGTTATTCAATTGAATAATAAGTGTCCTATTTGTAGAGACCCTCTCTATACTGCGATAAACGAAAATCTGCCACCGCAAAATGAAAATCTGCCACCTCCACCGCCGCAAAACGAACATCTGGACCCTCAGCCACAATTGATACCTTTTCCTGATATACATATTGGCGATATAATGAATGTATAGTTCTGTGCGTAAAAATCTCAAAGGAATAAAATGAACGAAACGTCGAATGATGAAAAAAAGACACATTCTCGTAAATATCACGAAAAATTGCAAACAGCCCTGTGGTTTGTGGGTAAAGTGATTTTTTTCACCCTACTTATCTATTTATTTGCGAAAAATGTGCCAAAATGGATGAGATTGGAAACTTCGTCTGGATTTATTCGTTCTCATGTCCTCCCCCTTACTTTTTTTACGAGTTTTAGTTTTGTCTTTGGTGTAATTTCGCTGAATGGCGTAATCAATTTAATGCCCCTTTTTAGTGAAATATATTCGAACAAAGTGGTTGATTTGGGAGCGGTATCTATATTCGCGGGTATATTTTCCATATTTATTGGGTCGCAGTTTACGCAAATTACGGAACAGGTGATCGGATATAGAATACAATCGACACTGTTATATGATATAATCGGATATGGACTAGGTCGATTACTCTCTATGCTCCTATTTGTAGGTTCCAAATACAATACGATTTAGTTGCTGCATACAGAAAAGACTGAAACGTCAGTTATATCGTCTTTGCATTCGTATTTTGCGAAGAATGGTTTTGTCAATTGGGCTTCTGGTGTATGTGTATGGACGGTGCGTGCAATCATTTTGTATAGTTTAAAACTGGGGTATCGTTCCTCGCCATTTTTCCTATAAAGGACATTTTTTCCATTGTCATCCATGCACCATTCATAAATGATCTTTTGTAATTCGTCCAAATCGTCATATTTGTCGTCAATATCCATCATGAAATCGAAGATGGATGTGCCGAGACGACAAAGGTCAAATGCGTTATTTGGTTCCAAACGAGGTTTGTTTTCATTCAAGAATGGTTCGCAATTGTATTGTGTGGATGCATCACCCCCGGGTCCAAAACTATCACTGCAGAACACGCGGTCATTGTATTTGTAAATACTGCGTCCGAAATCGATGATTTTGTATATTTTACCGTAAGTGGGTACTTTGTAGATGGTGTCTTCAAAGTCGTAATATAAGAATTCTTTTTCGGTGGTTACATACATGATATTATTGGTATGTAAATCGTTGTGTGTAAATTGAAATGCGCGCTGGTACGTGAGAAGGGTCATGATGATTTGGAAGAGTGCACTGCATCCATTTTCCTCGTCCATTTCATCGTTTTCAAACAGATCGTCTAATGTCCCAGTACACTTTTCCATGCAAATCATTTGGACGGGGAAATTATGAACGTAGGCAAATATATCTTCTATGGATTCTTCTGAACTACAATCGGATAAATCCTCGCCACTTTCACTGTCCTCGCCGTCTTCAGACGAACTATAATTCAATTCGGACGAATCGGACGAATCGGACGAATCAGAATTCGATGATAAAGAGCCTTTAGAAGATTTCGAATAAATCGTTTCGATTTCGTCATCATTGTCGCAGTGTGATCCTTCTGTAAAGGCGTTCTCGTCGAGTTGTAGAAAATCGTCCAATACGATTTGTGAATCATCCTCAAAACACAATTGTCTGCGATGTTTCCGTGAACCTCCGTTGATTGAGTGTTCGTCGTCTTCATTCGGATCTTCCACGTAAAATAACGCGCCATTGTGACGATTGAAAAAATCCGACGTTTCCAGGTATTCCATATCATCCGTTACATCAAAACGGAATGTTTTTTGGACTCCCAAATAAGACCCATAAAAATCAATTGCGTTTTCCATTTTTCGGTCGTTATACAATACACTCGACAAATAGGTGAAAAATGCGTCAACATAAGACGTATTGTGAACGGAAAGCATCTTGGGATGTACTTCGTCGGGTGTACTATTTAATTGGGGCATAGCACGGATACTCTCGTCTTCTAGATTGTACTTTCCAATCATATATCGGTATGGATCCAATAGTGGTGAATACTTGATAAATACGTCCTTTTCAATCGGTTCACCTGTTTTTATAGATACCACATGGGTCGCATCATGGATATGATACGGATGATTTAGGGCGATTGTTTGCGAATTACTTTCATTCATATCGAAAAATCGTTGATAAATCGGATTGTATAATTGCAGTTTATCCACGTCAAAAGGATTGTACTCGGAATCGTCGCACGATTCTTTCATTGAATGGATATCTATCATTGCGGGTTTGGAATAATGGATAGTACTATGCGACATCGGTAACTGCTATAACGTCTTATGCCAGATTTTATTAATGGTATAAACGTATACCCCCCGTTCGGTTTCTCTAAATTAAATGTGTGTTGTTTAGTATACACAGTATTTCCTAAATAATGACGTTACAATTGAAAAAATTCGATATGAAATGGATTACCTTTAAGCCAGATGAAAACAAGGGACCGGTCATAGTGATGATTGGGCGTCGTGATACAGGTAAATCGTTTTTAGTGCGCGATTTACTTTTTCATCATCAAGATATTCCTATAGGAACCGTTATTTCGGGTACAGAGGCGGGAAACGGATTTTATTCAGAACATGTACCCAAATTATTCATTCATGAAGAATACAATACGGTCTTGATTGAAAATGTATTGCGGCGACAGAAGGCGGTCCTAAAGCAAATGAATAAGGAAAAAGCCCAATTCAATAAAACCACAATAGATCCCCGAACCTTTGTCATTTTAGATGATTGTCTATACGATCAATCATGGACCAAGGACAAAATGATGCGCTTACTCTTTATGAATGGGCGTCATTGGAAAGTCATGCTTATTATTACCATGCAATATCCTTTAGGCATTCCACCCAATTTACGTACCAACATTGATTATGTATTTATTTTGAGAGAACCCTATTTAACCAATCGTAGACGTATTTGGGAGAATTATGCCTCCATGTTTCCCACACTCGAGTCATTTTGCTCGGTTATGGATCAAACCACGGAAAATTATGAATGTCTTGTTATTAATAACAATGCAAAATCGAACAAATTAACCGACCAGATTTTTTGGTACAAGGCGGAAAATCGTCCTAGTTTCAAGTTAGGTTCAAAAGAATTCTGGGATATATCCAAGGATATGGGTTCTGACGATGAAGGTCAGGAATATGACCCATCGCGTACCAAAAAGCGAAATGCGGTTTCGATTAATGTAAAAAAGGCGAATAACAAATGGTAAAGAATATAAACATAAATCACATCATATTCATTATGATGTTATCTCAAATCATTATTTTTGCTGCATCCGCGTGGATGTTTACTTGGCTCAATACACATTATCCTACAGTAAATACGGTCAACACAGTGACTTTATTACATGCAGTCGTTACGTCAGCGGCAACTAATTATATGCTTTATAGTGATCCTTATGCAATGACACATGCATATAAATATACGGATGATATGATACCCCCCTTTTTACAATTTATTCCAATATTTTCTTCGGCGTATGGTATTTATGATTTGTACGAAGGAATTGTAAGAAAAGACACTGGATTTATTTTGCATGGATTATTATTCATCATCGGATCAGGGAGTACTGTTTGTAGCGGGCATTTGCGATATAGTTTCCCTGCCCTTTTGACCGAAACGAGCACAATATTTCTTCAATTTATCCATTTTCCGTCATTACTCAATAACATGCTATTTGCGTCCACCTTTTTCCTTTATCGAAATATACTGCTTCCTTATATTTCATTCGAATATTTTCGCGATCAATATGATTTATTGATTATGCCAAACGCACATTATGTCGATAAAACAGTCGGAATTGTGGTTTTGGGTATCAATGCACTGAATTTCTTTTGGGCGAGAAAAATTTACTATCGAATCTGTCGTATGATGGAAAAAGACGAAGAGAAATCTCGTTTACAATATTCAAATGGGGTTGTTTATGATGGTGGTATGAACTAGTCGGTGGAATAAGTAATTTCGGATGTGCTTGAATCATAATGTAGCACACCCGGGCCCAAACTGCGCGCAACACCTCTAATCGGTTTTACATAAAATGAACTGGCAGTAGATCCATTTAAAGTAGATCCACTGGCATTCAATACAATGGAATTATTTGGTTGATTACTGTAACCCGCACCTTCACCCAAAGCAATTGCATTAGAACCTTGACTTATGTTACCTGCATAATAACCCAAAGCAATTGCACTATCACCTTGACTTGTATCACCCGCAGTATTGCCAAGTGCAATGGCACTATCACCTTGACTTGTAAAACCCGCTTGATGACCCAAAGCAATTGCCTTAGAACCTTGATTGGATAGACCTGCAGCTGGACCCAGTGCAATTGCCTTAGAACCTTGATTGGACTGACCTGCAGCTGGACCCAGTGCAACTGCCTCTAAACCTTGATTACTGTTACCCGCAGATCCACCCAAAGCAATTGCATTAGAACCTTGACTGACGTTACCCGCGTAGAGCCCTATAGCAACTGCAGCAACACCTTGACTTGTGTTACCCGCATTTTGACCCATTGCAACTGCATCAGTACCTTGACTGGATTGACCCGCATTTTGTCCCAATGCAACTGCATTGGAACCTTGACTTGTATGACCTGCTACATAACCCAGTGCAATTGCATATTCGCTTTGAGTGTCATTACCCGCAAAATAGCCCAAAGCGATTGCACTATTACCTTGATTGGATAGACCAGCATTTTGTCCCATTGCAACTGCATTAAGACCTTGACTTGTGTTACCCGCACCATTACCCAAAGCAACCGCATTGGAACCTTGACTAGAGTAACCCGCCTGTCTACCCATTGCAATGGCACTATCACCTTGACTTGAATGACCCGCCTGTCTACCCATTGCAATGGCACTATCACCTTGACTGGTTTCACCCGCAGATAGACCCAATGCAACCGCATTGGAACCTTGACTTGTTTGACCCGCATAAGTACCCATTGCAACCGCATATTCACCTTGATTGGACTGACCCGCTTTATATCCTTGGGCGATTGCATTAGAACCTTGATTGGACTGACCCGCATATTGTCCCAATGCAACTGCATCGGAACCTTGACTGACGTTACCCGCGTAGAGCCCTATAGCAACTGCATTAGAACCTTGAGTATCGTAACCCGCATTATTACCCAGAGCAACTGAATTTTCACCTTGATTGGAATAACCTGCACCAGTTCCTATTGCAATTGCTTGGTTACCCTGGATGAAGTAACCCGAATATTGACCCAAAGCAACTGCATCATTACCCTGTCTGTATTGACCCGCATTTTGACCCAGTGCAATTGCATTAAGACCTTGACTTGTATAACCCGCAGATCGGCCCAAAGCAATTGCATAAGTACCTTGACTTGTTTGACCCGCATATTGACCCATTGCAACTGCATCAGTACCTTGATTGGACTCGCCTGCATGATAGCCCAGTGCAATTGCTCTAGTACCTTGACTTGTGGTACCCGCAGAATTACCCAGTGCGATTGCATTAGAACCTTGATTTGATTGACCCGCTTGAACACCCAAAGCAACTGCACTAATACCTTGATTGGTTTGACCCGCATAGGTACCTATATGTACTTCTGAATCTCCCACCGCCCAATCATTCGCGGTATTATCCCAATAAATATAATCAGAATAATTGATACCATCTGGTAGTCCATCTGTATAAGTAATTTCATGTGTGGTTGGCTCATAAGTTAATACTTGGCTCGATTCTGCATTTCGTATCGGTTTTACATAAAATGAACTGGCAGTAGATCCATTTAAGGTGGTTCCGCTGGCATTCAATACAATGGAATTATCTGGTTGATTTGTGTTACCCGCATTATAGCCCATAGCAATTGCATTAGAACCTTGACTATATTGACCCGCACTTTGACCCAAAGCAACGGCATTAGAACCTTGACTTGTTCGACCCGCATAATAACCCAGTGCAATGGCACTATCACCTTGACTTGTAAAACCCGCCTGTAGACCTATAGCAATTGCCTTAGAACCTTGATTGGATAGACCTGCAGCTGGACCCAGTGCAATTGCATTAGAACCTTGACTATTTTCACCCGCAGATTGACCCAGTGCAACTGCACTATCACCTTGATTGGAATAACCTGCAGAATTACCCAATGCAACCGCATAGTCGCCTTGACTTGTTTGACCCGCAGAATTACCCATTGCAACCGCATAGTCGCCTTGATTGGAATAACCTGCAGAATTACCCAATGCAACCGCATAGTCGCCTTGACTTGTTTGACCCGCAGATAGACCCAAAGCAATTGCTCTAGTTCCTTGACCCGTATAACCTGCAGATTGACCCAAAGCAATTGCATTAATACCTTGACTATTTTCACCCGCAGATCGCCCCAAAGCAATCGCATTAGAACTTTGACTTGTTTGACCCGCATATTGACCCATTGCAACTGCATTGGAACCTTGACTAGTTTGACCCGCCTGAGAGCCCATTGCAACTGCATTGGAACCTTGACTTGTGTTACCTGCATATTGACCCATTGCAACTGCATTGGAACCTTGACTTGTGTTACCTGCATATTGACCCATTGCAACTGCATTGGAACCTTGAC
>Ga0222676_1000116_pt1 | contig 33883 bp, 45 predicted proteins | sample AntAcemetagen870_FD_179815 | JGI IMG/M metagenome (GOLD analysis project Ga0222676, IMG submission 179815) | Saline water microbial communities from Ace Lake, Antarctica - #870 | ecosystem: Environmental > Aquatic > Non-marine Saline and Alkaline > Saline | place: Antarctica: Ace Lake...
GCAAGTATTGTATAGTTGAGCGTGTCTACAATGTCACCGTCGTCTAGGTTATATGGGGCTAGGTGTGTCGAGCCTTCATTTTTAACCATTAAACGTGGGATGATTAAATTTACCGCGCTTCCTTCAAATGCCTTGTGAGCGTTTTCAGCTACACTCGACATTGAAGCCACAACGACTCCTGCTTTTGGTTTTATTGTTACTTCTTGTTTTTGTTGTTTTGTCATTTTATTTTTCCTTTTTTTTGTTGTTTTTTGCTTTATTACAAATCTTTTAATATTACTTTTTTATATGATGTTGGGTCTTCGATGCCTGCTACAGAAAATGGAAAAACATTTTCTTCCTTGGCAACATCAAACTCCGCCTTACAAAAAGCATTTAGCGATTGGCTATTGACCGTAGCCAAACTCCAATAAACATCCTCGCCTTTTTCCTTTAAGTAATTAAAAAATGCCTCTTTATGCTCTTTGTCTTTTGGCGTTTTGAATGAAAGTGTTTCGCGAACGTGAATTTTCGCATCCGTTCCAACGTGCGCTGTCTTGCCTGTTGTTTCGAAAAACTCCATCAACTCAGCCTCAATCTCGTTAGCGATTTTTTGACAATCTTTTTGTTGATCTTTCAATCCTTTAATAACATCTTTCATATTTTTAAGGCTCGAAACGTAATCATCAACCTCGCTAACTTTCCACTCTTTTTTTTCACCGTTTTGTTTTTGTTCTTTTTCCTTAACCTCATTCAAAGTTGGGCCTTCAATTATTTCTACTGACATATTTTCTCCTTCTTTTGTTTTTATAAAAAATTTACTACCTTTTCTCATTTTTTCCACTTTCGTTTTTCAATATAAAGTCCAGTACATTCTGTTTCTTCCTTAGCGCATCAAGTACCTGATCGTCGATCGTGCCTGGTGTTACTAAGTCGATGCGTGTTACTTTTTCATGGATGTCAGAGCCACCGCGATAATTCCGCGCCTCGCTCTGGATGTCTTTTTCCAATGAAAAGTCACGACTAAAATATATGCAGGTATCTGCTATGGTTAGATTGATCCCGATACCGCCTGCGCCTTGGTTGGCTATGAGTACGTCGAGCTTGCCATTTTGAAAGTCATAAATCACTTTGTCTTTTTCAGCTATACTTTGCGCGCCTGTTACAAATCCGTATGATTTTTTTAACGCGATACAAATCTTCTCAATCTGGGAGTAATTGTATTTGAACGCTGCCCAAACGATAATAGGTTTATTGAAATCTTCTAGTAGGTCATGCAGCGCCTTTACGCGAGGCGCGTCCTTGAACTCAAAATCGTTGGCCTGGTCATCTTTTACAAAGCCGGAAACGATTTGCTGTAATCTCATAGCCTTAGTTATAGCAAGCTCTGATACCGCAAGCTCGCCACTAGGGAGGCATGCGATAAGGTCGTCGTGCATATCTTTATAGGCGCGCGCCTGGGAGGGCGACATACCTACATTGATTCTGGTTTTGATATGAGAGGGTAGGTCGAGACAGTCCCTTTTTTTCACTGAAAAAGATTTGTCTAAAATCTTTGCTTTAATCTCGACACGGCTTTCTTTTTTTATCTGCCAGTCTGGGAAATCAACATGATTTTTATAAGCGTTGGCGTTTTCAAAGTAACGTGCGCGGAAAGCGAAGAAATTTTTATCTGGAAAAGTTTGCCCAAGCCTACCATCCATCACCTTAAACTGGTTGAATAGGTCAAGCTCATCTTTTAGTACAGGGGTACCGGTGAGTAGGAATCGCCGACTGGCAAGGTTCGCAAGGGGTATGATTGCTTTTGATCTTTTCGCGCTTGGTGATTTAAGGCGATGCGATTCGTCGCATACCAATATCTCTGGCTCCCACGCCATAAGTCGAGCGAGGTTTTTCTTCTGTAAGAGTGTTTCGTAATTAGTTATAAGGATATTAAAATCGCCTTTGAGTAAAGCCTTTTCCTTTTTAGCGCCCGATCCTGTCAAAACATGAATTTGCCTTTTCACATAAGCACCCTCTATTTTTACAAATTCATCTTGCCAGTTTTGACATACAACAAGAGGCGCAAAGATTAAAGTCTTGGGATATTTCAACCCACCTTTTAGCTTTTCAGCTACGTCCCCCAAGTAAGTGATGACACATGCAGTCTTTCCGGTACCTGCCTCCATAAAGAGCGCGTACCCTTTGAGCATGCTATCGTGCATTAAGCCTATAGCTTCTGTCTGATGTTTCCAAAGTTCCATGTTATTCCTTCAAATAAACGTATGATAATTTTCAAATAATGTCAATCTTTTTGTAAAGGAACCAGCGTACATTTTATAGGGTAGCCCCCGATCCTCACTGTCCTACTACCTTCTGCGCCTGGGAGCCTTGCCAGGGCTGGCCCCCATTTTCTAGGATTGTTCGACTCCCTCATAAGTTTTGATAATTCAGCATGAACACTCGATACAGCTAATTTTTCTTCATACCAACGCAGGCCATAGCGTTGGAGCAGCGCGTCTTTTTCACCACCATCGGTATCTGCTACCTTGCTTGCCTCGATTATTTCACCGATTGACATAGATCGCCCACCCTCGACAATCCTCGATTGTAAAATGTAGGCTAGGCAATCAGTCTGATTGTTTTCCTTTATGTGAAAATCTTCATGGTTGAACTCTCGAACAACATTTTCTGCACTGTACCCCATGAAGGTAGTGTACCCTGCAAGCATAGTGCCGTATTGCTCCGCAAACCTAGCGTTGACCTTGATTCGCAGTGCATTAAATAATTCGTCCTTCATATCCAAAATTGCATGCACATTTTGGATTGCCCACGATCGCCACCCTGATACAAAATCTTCCGTCAATATATCAAAAAGCTGATCCCTGATCCCTCCAGTCTCATTAAAAAAGTTCGCCTGATTCGGTATCAATTCCATTACCGTAAACCTATTTGCATCCTGCTCCAAATGTAGACCAACATTTACGGACGACACCGCTGCGCAAAACCTTACGTTATAGGACATCCCCTTGCCTGACGGCGTACCCTTGGCGACAAAAGACTTGCTTTCACTCGAAGCTTGCCGGAATAGCTCGACCACATTATCTACACGCCTAGCACTCGAGGCATCCGTTGTTTCATTCTCATCAAAAAGTAAGGGCATCGCACTAGCCCCAATAAGTTGGCGTATTCCTGCCTCAGTAGATCGGCCCATCACCTGGTAGCCTTCGATTACCTTGCCGACAACCTCATTCATTACCGTGGTTTTACCCGACCCACTAGCGCCTGTGATCCAGATATGAGGTCGCCAAGGTAGCGCACCACAAACAGGAGCGACTGCGAGCCACCCAAATAAAAGCTTCGCACTGTCTGATTGCTTCCATGATAAGTTTTCCAAGAGCAGTAAAAACTCACCTACATCTGGTTTCTTTGTTTTAATGTGGGTGCCGATTGATCGGCCCTGTTGGTAGATATGCTTGCTGTCATAATCAGTTAGGTTTTTTTGCCCCTCATTAATTACTAAATGGTCGCCACAATTTACAACAACATCTTTTCCATCAATCCAAACACCAGTGCCCCTTACACTATGGGGGTCGAAGTGGCCTTTGAGTCTACATAGATTCATGAGCGTATTGGTCGCAAGTTCAAGATTGAAGCTGGTTTTAGCTGGATAACGCGCTTCCCAAAAACCAAGATCACATAGTGAGAGGAGCGTGTGTTTGGTGAAGCCGGAGGCTGCGATTCTTGTTATCTGTGGTTTCTGGTTTGAGATGAAATAGAAGTCGTCGCCATCATACCCCAAAGCTTTTATCATCGGCTGGCCTGCCTCATGCTCCTGTGGCGTATCAAGGGAGGCGACCTTCTCTAAAAAAATCTTCTTGGCTGCCTTCTTGCCGACCTCGACATATAGATCGTTCCAATCCTCGCCAACATCATCAGGCAAAACATACCTATAACCAAGGCAGGCTTTCCTCCCAGCCTCATCGTTGTCGCCTGCAATTATCGCATCAGGGAACTGCTTGGCTACATGCTTGACGTTCCCTGCGTCGAAGGCTACCAAAACAGTGCCCCCTGTCATCTCTGCAACACTTGCACCTGTAGAAAATCCCTCGGTGATATAAAGCGCCTTGCCCCCCTTTATCTTATAGAAGTGGCCTTTTTTAGCACAGCCGGTCTGGAAGAACTTTTTTCCATCGGCCCCTATATACTGCAATCCATGAATTTCGCCATCCTGGGATGAGAGGGTCAGGGTGATTCTACCCTTGGAAAGTTTAGCGCCGTGGGCCTGGATTTTCTTGCGCGCTAGGTAGGTATGTTTGACGACAGGGGGTAGGTTTGGCCAAAGATTGGTCGCCTCAAAAGCTGCTTGGTGGTATTTGAGCAATCGCAGCTCCTCAAATTCTTTGGTTTGCTTGTCTACCAAGTCATAGTCCGCCTTATTTAATGGCTCCTTTGAGTCAAAAATGAGTAGCGCCCCACCTTCCCTGTGGCTTCCATACTGAATAGCCTTAAAAGTGGTGTTATCCTTGCGCTTATTCAAAAAACCTACATACCAACCAGCTTTGTTGCCTTTCTTGCCCTCAAGGTCAAACCTGTGGATCTTATGGTCATATAATACCGTTCCAGTGAAGCCCATATCTACCAATTCTTGCATATTCTACCCTGCTTTCTTTTTATGCCAGAGGATTGGATGTATATATCCCATCTCACTGGGTTTTTATAAAGTAGGGCATTAGGTAAAAATTGCCAAGTTTTAAGTATGAAAAAAATCGGCGGCGGCGTTACGTCCTAAAAGCACCTATAAAAACAGCCACTTAGAGGTAAAAAGAAACAAGGTTACATAAACGTAACAGGAAAAGAAACGGCCCAAAATGGCAAAAACCATAATAATATCATGGACTTAGCTATTTTCAAAAACCCTTGTTACTAACTATTTATAAAAATATATATTATATATACTATTTTTTTCTATCTATATCTATATATCTATATATCTGTACATAAATACGAAATGTAACAGCCCGCAAGTCCATCTTTTTTTTGTAAGTTGCTGATATTCCAGCTAAATCGGCGTGACATTCGGGTTTTTGAATTGTAACAAAATAGCTAAGTCTATGAAATTGCAGGGAAATATGGCGTTACGCTATGGCAATAATAAAGAAACAAGGTTACATTCTGAGCAAGTGTGCCTAAAAATAGCTCATATTCTATGGTTTTGAGGCCCAAAAGCCACACAAAGCGCCTAACCACTGCTCAAAAAGCGTTCCTATTGGTTTCTTTTAGAGTTTGACATATAGGACAAAATGACCTATAATAGTACTATGGAAGCAAAAAAAACAAAAAACAAAAGGAAGCAAAAATGAATAATCAAGAAAAAGTAGATTTGATCGAAGCGTTGGTAATGGTTGATGATTTTAGTTTAATTTTAGACCTTAGCAGTGACAGTGACAGTGACAGGGACAAGGTTTTGGGCTTGTGGGGTTTTATGGAAAACGGAATTACTGCAAAGGAATTTTTAGGAATTGTGGATGTTGGCCCCAAAGACACCTACAAGTGGATTTTAAAATATTATGAGGTTGAAGAATATGTTCAGCAGCACGCTAGTCAGCAGGTGGTTAGGGGGGCAAGATGAAACAATGGAAAACAAAAGTTAAAGAGTATTTGAGAGAAATCAAAAAGGATGAGTTTATACCTTTTATCAAATCGGTACGCTATGGCAGTGGAGCAATGACCAGTTCAATTGATATCTACTGCGTAGGCATGGAGTATCAGAAATACAATGAGCTTGTTTCTATCTTGAACGTATTCAAATATGGTTCTTTTGATGGAATGACCGATTGTTACAATGTTGACAATAGCCGTGATGATGTGGATCAGGTGAAATGGGTCTGCTGTCACCATGAGATGACCGACGAACAACTTTCTTTTGTGAAGGAAATTATAGCAAGTGGCCAAGTAACGGACTGTGGGAAACACGCATATAGTGAAAAATATGGCATCCATTGGATGAAGGATGTTTGGGGAAGTATGTGCGAAGAAAGAGCCGTTTGGAGAAAACTAGGCGAAGCCAAAGAAGAGGCGGTTGCGTAATGGAAATGAGAAAAAAAATATACGCCCTAGCCCCAAGCGAGAGAGAAAAAGACTGCGAAGTCCACTATTTTACTTGGACAGGATTAATTCCATGCACAGGTAGGCAAGTGTGCCATTTATGTGGTTATGAAAAAAAGGAGAAAAGCAAAATGGACATTGAATCAATCAAAGCGCAGTACAGAATGTTGAAGCGCCTCGCGCAAGGCCAAGTGAAGGTCTTTTGTGAGGAGTTTTCTACATCAACCGACCAGGACGAAAAGAATGATATATGTAAGAGGATCAGCTTTTATGAGAATGAGCTTGAAAAAATCCAGCGAAAACTTGATGAGCTTGAAAACACAGAAGGGATTGCCTTATGAAGTTTTTTATTAAGACGACCGGACAGGAAAATGAAGTAGAACTTACAAACCTTGACTTGACCTTGAGAGAATTACAACTTATGGGAATTGACGCGTTACGGATGGAACATGATTGCGTCGACGAGATACTTGAACCCTTGCGACCCAATTGCATGATTTTACCGTTCAGCGATGATGACAAATGACACCGAAAGAAATTAAAACCCTGCGAAACAAACTAGGCATGAGCCAAGAAGTTTTTGGCAAAGCCATTGGTGGCGTGGACGGTAGGCACGTCCGCCGGTACGAAGCCGGCGAGATAGCTTTTCCTTTGTATCGTATGTCTTACATTGCGAAGCTACAAAAACAGGCAGATATTGCCTAAAATATAAAAAAGGATTACAATCGATCCATGAAGTTCGATTGCAGTTTTACTGATATGGTTAAGGTCAACGAGATCAAGCCACACCCAAAGAATAACAACACCCACCCGAACGAACAGGTCGAGGCTTTTCAAAGAGTAATCTCTAAAAAAGGGGTATGGCGCGTTCCGCTCATCGCATCAAAGAGATCGGGCCTTTTAGTGTCCGGACACTTGCGGTTGCAGGTAGCGAAGAACTTGGGTTTGAAAGAACTGCCAGTAGTATACCAAGACTTCAAAACAGAAGCCGATGAATACCAATTCCTAACATTCGATAATGAAATAGCCCGATGGGCCAGCCTAGATTTAGAGGCTGTGAAAATTGAGTTGCAGACCTTTACAGATTTGAAGCTAGAAGACTTGGGGATCAAGGTTGATCTTGGAGAGGGTGATCTAGTGGATGATGAGGACAGGGAGCCGCGCGCAACAGATGACGGATATAGTATATTCGAATTGGTCATGCAGCACGATAACAAAACGCGCTTTATAGACACGTTGAATGATATTAAAAAAGAGCATAGCTTGGATAAGCAAGAGGATGCGCTTATGGTTTTAGTAAATGATTACAAAAAATAGAAAGGGATATTGTTATGATTAAAGAAAATGATGCGTTTATGACTTTTAGCGAGGACACCGATGGTTTGTTGTTTGATGATGCAGAGCACCCCATTCACCCTATTAGATATTATAACGTGGCGAACTTAAAACCGTTTAAGTCACAGGAAGATACGAGCGTTCAAGTTTATGTTTACTCTGGTGACTTCTTTATCCAAAGAGAAGATCAAATGCCAGTACCGTTGAGCAAAGGTATGTATTACAGTTTGGCCGAGCCGCATGAGTTGTTACCAGTAAGTGGTGACTCCAAGGCTATTGTAATTGAGGTTTTACATAACAAGGGCGTTTATCCTGATACCAAGTTTTCCTCTATGTTTACAATGGGTGGCCCGATTGAAACAACCGGACGTTTAAAATATATTGATGGGTGTACTGATTCGTTATTGATTCCGCCTGTTAAGATGGGCGATCCTTGTTTGAATCACCTGCACTTCCCATCTGGTATTATCCAGACCGCGCATACGCATAACAGTCACCGGATTGGTGTTGTCGCTAGGGGCACAGGAAAATGCGTAACGCCCTTTGGTGAGCTACCTTTGAAGGCAGGCGTTATTTTCATCATCAAGGAGTGGGATGGCGAAACAAGAAAGGCTGGATTAGATGGAAAAGACTATGAAGTGGGAAACCATTGCTTCCACACTTTCGGCGAAACAATGGATGTTATCGCGTTTCACCCTGAATCAGATTTTGGCCCAGAAGATCAGGATCATCCGATGATTAACAGAACTTTCGTGGATGGTATTTCAGCCAAAGATATTGAATCAATTAAGACAGCTTAGGTGAAGGTAAGGAAAAAACAGTACCTCGACAAAGGCGTGTACGAGGTAGCTTTAGAGAGAATCAGATATATTTACGATTCTTTTGATAAGGTAGTTGTGTCCTTTTCAGGTGGGAAGGACAGCACTGTTGTTTTGAATTGCGCCCTAGAGGTAGCGCGTGAGAGAAACGCGTTGCCTTTGAAGGTTGTGTTCTTTGATGAAGAGGCTATACACCCACCTACAATCGAGTATGTGGAACGGATGCGCGTTTCTCCTGAGATTGATCTTGATTGGTATTGCCTGGAATTTAAGCACCGGAACGCATGTTCTAATGAGGAGCCGTTTTGGTATACATGGGACGAAGATAAAAAAGACTTATGGGTAAGGGAGTTGCCGGAGCATGGCGAAATAATTACCGAGCACCCTGCGTTTAAGAAGGGGATGAGTTTTCAGGAGTTTTCACCATACCTATACAACCGTAGCTTTGGCAGGGTCGCCATGCTAACAGGGGTTAGGAGCCAAGAGTCGCTTCGACGTTATCAGATGATAGCTAAGAAGAAAAACGATGCCTACATAAATTCCAAATCAGAGAAGGGGCAAAGTCAATATAGGTGCCACCCTGTTTATGATTGGTCGAGCGAAGACGTTTGGCTTGCAGTCAAAAAGTTTAATTGGGATTACAACAAGACTTATGACGTGTTCAATCAAACAAGGATGTTCAATAGATTTTTAACGCAAAGGGTATGCCCGCCATTTGGTGAGGAGCCGTTGCGTGGTCTATGGATTTACGCCGAGTGCTTTCCTGAGATGTGGCATAAAATGCTGTACAGGGTCAAAGGTGTTGGCACTGCTTGGCGTTATGCGAATACAGATTTGTATTCCAGCGTAAAGAGTAAGCCGGATCACATGACCTACAAAGATTATATCGGGGTCATTATTGATTCGTATGATGAAGAGTATGCGGTCCAGGTTATGGCTTCGGTTGATAGGTACAAGCGATTGCATATTAAAAAAACAAGCATGCCTATAGATGAAGAGTTATCGCACCCTATATCCGGCGTATCTTGGAAGTGGCTTTGTAATATTGCCTTGCGTGGTGATTTTAAGGGCCGACAAAGCAATACCTTAAATAGTTTTGCAGGCAAGGTTAGGGAAGACTTAGGTATTTCGCTAGGCACAGCATTGAAGGAGTACGCGTGAATATCTTTGAAGCCTCTGATATTATCGACAAATGGGATTGGGTGTATGCAAAGAGCTATGACAAAACCTTCCCTCATTCTTATGCGCAGCGTAGAAAAATAGCCGATGAGAATGAATACGAATCTTTTTTGCGCTTGATAAGGTATGCAGGCAGAACAAGATCGTTTTTCTCTAAGCAATACATATACTTAACCATAGGCGAGTACGAATACTGGGAGATGGGCCGTCCCATACCCTGCGTCCAGGTAATCAACAAAGCTAAGATCGACATATCAAAAGACTACAAGAAAACAGAAGTCACTCCGGCTCAAGACTTAGCCTTAAAGCATAAACTTACAATGAGGGAAGACTACCTGGAAGATTTGCTTTACAAGCATGGTAGAACGCCACAAGAGGAATCGATTGTTAAATTTTTAATGGATACGAACCGCAGAATACATGGGGGTGGTAAGAATATCCTCGACCACTGCGATATGAAGGTGAGATATGAATAAGCAACCATTGGACAAAATCACATGGGTTGATCGGGATACGCTAAACCCGAACGACTACAATCCGAACAAGGTCGCGCCTCCGGAGCTAAAGCTTCTGAAAATTAGCATCCTAGAGGATGGGTGGACGCAGCCAATCGTCGCAAACGCCGACAACACAATAGTTGATGGTTTTCATAGGTGGACTGTATCGGGCCATAAAGAGATTTATGCCTTAACAGATGGAAAGGTACCAGTTGTTTTTCTAGCTGATAAGGATGATGCTAGTCAAAAGATGTCAACGATCCGACACAATCGGGCGCGTGGCACTCATGGCGTTATTGAGCTTTCAAATATAGTTGGCTCTATGTTAGAATCAGGCTTGACAGGTGAAGAAATTATGCACCGTTTGATGATGGAAAAAGAAGAAGTCACTCGCCTACTCTTCAAGCTAGGAATACCGAATAGCGATGTTTTCAAAGACAAGGAATTTAGCAAGGCGTGGATTCCTGAGTAGGGGTAAGGTATGAGCGAAGAAAAAAAACCAGGCGGCATAGGTCGCGCTGCTACAAGTGGCAGCTTCAAAGCAGGAAGCAAGGGAGGCGCAGGCCGTCCGAAGCTAACCCAAAAAGAAAAAAGTGTTCGTGAGGCGCTGCGCGTTAAAATCGCAGATGTGGCCTACCTACTAACTATCCCAAAAGAAGAAGCTGTTGAGATATTGAACAGGACTGACGGCACCTTGCTGCATAATGTTCTAGCCAAAGCAATCCGTGACAATGATAATAAGATTATAAAATACTTCATCCTTCGTATGTTGGGATTGCCTAAACAGATCATCGAGCAAACAACACATGATGGCGATGCTGTTGACTTGTCAAAACTTAGCGATAAAGAACTGGACCAATACTTAAAACTAACGGAAAAAGTTGCAACCAGTACAGATAGATAAGCTTCGTGCTGAGAAGTGCAAGCGGAGTTTTTACTTCTTTGTCCAGACCTTTTGGGAAGACGTAGACCCAGAGCCATTCATAGACAGTTGGGTAGTGAAGTGCGTTTGCGAACACCTGGAATCTATTGAAAGGGGGGATATATCGAATCTCATTATCAACATTCCGCCGTCGATGGGAAAATCTATTATTGTTTCGGTTATGTTTTCAGCTTGGTTATGGGTAAAAAATCCTTCAAACAACACCCTTTGCTCTACTCGAAATTATCAGAACTTAACGCGTGATGCGATTAAGTTTTACAACCTTATCAAATCAGAGAAGTACCAGTATTATTTTGGCGACCTGTTTACTATGGGATCAGAGGCCACTAGGGGCACAGGAAAAAAGATCAGCGAAACAATCAAGGCTATCGACAACAGTGAAAAAGGTTATCGACGCGCAGTAACTACAGGCGCAGGGGCTACAGGCGCGCGTGGTAAGATCATTATATTAGATGATCCTAATGACAGGGGTGATGCTTTTTCGGAAGTCGATCGGGCGCGTATCAATGAGTATGTTTTCAAAACCCTATCAACCCGTAACTTTGCTAAAAAAGGTGGGGCGATGGTAATCGTTATGCAGCGCCTACATGAAGAGGATGTGGCAGGAGTTGCCATCGAAAAGGGTTATAACCTTTTGAAAATCCCTATGGAATACAAAGACGGCGAATCAATCTTTGCGATAAAGGGATGGGCAGACCCAAGGGAAGATGGCGAGTTTATAAATCATGAGCTTTACGACTCGACCAGTAAGAGAAAAACCATACTCGATATGGGAAGCCTAGAGTACGAAACCCAATACATGCAGAACCCAACGATCCAAGACGGCGATATGATTAAGGCTGCCTGGATCAAGAACAATCCGCTACCTAAAGATAACAATGGCGATCTTACTTTTGAGAATGACATTATGACTTTTGATCTAACCTTCAAAGGCGATAGCTCTGCGGAAAAGAAGGGTGAGCTTGATTTTGTAGTAGGCGACTACTGGATCACGCATAAGGGTGAGTTCTACCTAGTCGATCAGGTTCGTGGTAAGTGGGATTTTTCTGAACAGCTAAAGCAAATTCAATGGTTCTTTGACAAGCATCGTCCAAATAAGTTATCCATTGAGGATGCTGCTAATGCAAGCGCGGTTTACTCGGTGATCCAAAACACTATCCCACAGGTAATGCTATGGAAGCCCCAAACCTCAAAGGTAGCTAGGGTCAATGCTGTATCTCCGCTGTTTGAGGCATTGCGCGTCAACATAGACAGGGATAAATTTCCAGTAACTTACAAGGAAACTTTATCTTTTCCGAACGCTAAACATGATGATACAGTTGATGCCATGACAATGGCCTTAATTCAATTAAAACAGGGGTACACGATTTTCGATTATCTATAAGGGGCAACAATGAGCAGAAAAAGAAATAACAGTCAGACAGAAAAATTGCAAGTAAACAAAGAGGTCGATAAGAAACAGAACAATAGCACGTTTCAAAATGGCTTATCGCAAGCACTTGGCCTAACTGGTTTTGCTTTCGGGCAAGGTAGGCAGATATCACAGGCCACAACGATATTTGAAAACCTTCGCTTCTACATGACCTCGAACATGCGACAGCTTTTATCTCAAGCCTATGCTGAGATTGGCTTGATACAAACGATTGTAGATATACCAGTTGATGATGCTATGCGAGGCGGTATCGATATATCATCCAACGAGATTGACGAAGACGACTTAAAAGAATTGCAGCAACAGATGCGCCGGAACAACGATATGCAGGTGTTTGCGCAAGCGTTAAAATGGAATCGACTCTTTGGTGGGTCTGGCATTATTATCGCTACTGATGAAGATACCTCTGTTGAAAATACAATGCTCACTCCTGGTAAGAACAAAGAGAAAAACCTTTTCCAAAAGGAACTTAAAATCTCTGACATAAAACAAGGCGACAAGCTGGAATTTATTGCAGCCGATCTTTGGGAACTATACTACCAATACTATGGTGAGGAAGACGACGACAGCATTACCCAGCACAACTTTGTCCCAGATGAATATAATTACTACAACCACAAAATCAACAAGAGTCGCGTCATTCGCTTTGAAGGTCTGCAAGCGCCTTCCTTTATACGTCAACGCCTGCGAGGGTGGGGCTTATCCGTTGTTGAATCCTTAGTGCAGGGAGTAAATCAGTACCTAAAAGCCAATGATCTTGCTTTTGAAGTCCTTGATGAGTTTAAGATTGACGTTTACAAGTTACACAATTTAGCAAGTACGCTCGCAAGTGCAGGCGGCGACGCGGCAATTCAAAAACGTGTAGAGATTGCCAACCAACAAAAGAACTTCCAAAACGCTATCGTGCTTGATGCAGAGGATGACTTTCAAAACAAACAGCTTTCCTTTTCAGGGCTTGCAGAAGCTATGGACGGAATACGCCAACAAATCGCATCCGACATGCGCATACCGCAGACAAAGCTTTTCGGTCAATCATCGGCTGGCTTCAATTCAGGTGAGGATGATATCGAGAATTACAACGGCATGATCGAGTCGAGTATTCGAACCAAGTTTGAGAATGAGCTTTTCAAGTTGGTTCAATTTCGTTGCCAGGCAACCTTTGGCATGGTTCCGAATGATCTAACGATTAACTTTGAATCGCTTCGCTTAATGTCGAGCGAACAGGAAGAGAATGTAAAAACGCAGCAATTCAACCGCGCGCTTCAAGCGTATGAACGTGGCCTTATTAACGAAACAGAATTTCGTGAAATCTCTAATAAAGATGAGCTTCTTGGCATGCGCCTTGAGATGGAAAATGTTGGAAGCGGTATGGGCATAGAGGAAATATCAGATGGTAAAGTCTTGGAAGATGAAACCTTGTCGAAGCCTCTTGAGTTGATAGCTACTAATGCAAAAATGAAAGGCAAAAATAAATGAACAATGTTAGGTACTGGCAAAGTGGAATGACCCTAGCGGAAACCGAAAAGATGATTATTGAATACGAATACCTTCGCCAAGGGAAAAATCGTGAGTTGACCGCAAAGTCTTTAGGTATAGCTCCTCGCACAGTAAGCAATAAGATCAGCCAATACAAAAAAGATGCGGAAGAACTTTTGGAGAAAAAGAATCCTTCAACAAATCGTGAAGAAATGATGAAAGCATCATATGCCAAGCAAAAAGCTGCCACCAGTTGATGTATTCCAGGACAAATTTACTGTTCTAGAGAAAATCATTCGTGATCTGCTTAAAGAATACTTGTACTTGCCCTTACTGCTCGACCTTGACACAAACCAAAAAACACTAACCAACGCCAAAGAGTCCGCACTTATAAAGGCTTTGCGTTCCGGTCGAGTGAATTACTATAACGGTGTTTTTTTCGGTAAGATGTCGGCTGCAATATCCAAAGAGATTAAATCTTTTGGGGGTAAGTATAGCCCCACACAAAAGGGTTATCTTGTCCCTACCTCTAAAATACCCATTGAGTACATGACGGTTATTTCATCATCACAGATTTCTTATAAAAAAACACTTGAGTCGATCAACAAAAAGCTCGCCGACCTTGACCCCGAAGCCATTGCAGGTCAGTTAAAAATCGAGGGCGTTCTTGATGACATGATCTTTGATCTGGACGCAAAGATCGATCAATCAATAAGCGGCATCACAATTTCACCAAACCTTTCTGAGTTTGAATTAAATAAGCTTAAAACTGAGTACCAGGACGACATGGAGAGGTACGTCAAAGATTTTACTGAAAAAGAAATTTCTATTATGCGTGGAGATATTCAAGAGCGTGTTTTTGAGGGCAGCCGTCCGGCAAACTTTACCAAGTACATAGAAAAACGGTATGGCGTTGGCGCTCGAAAAGCTAAGTTTCTAGCAAGACAAGAAACTAGGCTCATGTTGGCGACATATAAAAAAGCTAAGTATAAATCTATAGGAGTCGAAAAGTACGTCTGGCAGACGGTTGCAGGCTCGGCAAAACATCCTGTTCGTACAATGCATAAATTCCTTGACGGAAAAGTATTTGATTGGGACAATCCACCTATTACGGATAAACTTGGTAGTCGTAACAACCCAGGGGAAGATTATAATTGTCGATGCGTAGCACGACCTATTATAGAATTTTAGATAAATGAATAAACTTAAAAACGATTCACCAGCAGCCGAACGATTCTACGGCCTCCATTTCGCACCTGGCCTTGCTGAATACCAATACCCTGATGGTTCCAAACGTGTTTACATTAGTGAATCAACCGCAAAGACTATGAACAATAGCTTTGAGGGCAAACCTTTATACGTCGATCATATTGATGAAGTCACAGATAAAACATTTCAAGAGGCGGCAGGTTACGTTGTCAAATCTTTTTACAATGAAGCGGATGGCCACCACTGGGCTGAGTTTATTGTAACAACAAACGAGGGCAAAGACGCTATCAAGCGCGGCTTGCAACTTTCCAACGCATACTTTCCTACCGAAAAAGGCCAGGGCGGTGAATGGCATGGGATGGATTATGAAGAAGAAATTCTTGATGCAGAGTATGAACACTTGGCTATCGTGGGCAATCCACGGTATGCAGAAAGTGTAATTTACACACCAGAAGAGTTTAAGAAGTACAACGAGGATAAAAAAGTTGAACTTGGTATTCTCATGAACCAGAAGGAGAAAAAGGAAATGAAATTTAATATCTTTAAAAAAGAAAAAGTCAAAAACAGCGAAGAGCATGCAGGGTATGTATATGAGCTTCCGAAGAGTAAGGTTGAAGTCACCATTGAAGAAATGGTTGCGATCTCTGATTTGGTTAAGGTAAAAAATGCCGATGACTATGAAGTGTCGTATGAAGAAATGGTAAACGTGGACGGAGAATCTGTTTCAGTTGAAAAACTTGTAGAGTGCTACAAAGCTTCAACCGACATGGTTGTTGAGGAAGACGCTGCCATGGAAAATGAAGACGACGACAAAGACAAAGACGACAAAGCGGAAAACATGGATGAGGACGACAAAGACGAAGACAAATCTGAAAATGAAGACGAAGTTGAAGTTGAAGTCGAAATTGAAGATGAAGATGATGATGAAGATAAAAAAGAAAACACCATCAAAAGTTTGAAAGATGCAAGTCGCAAAATTTCAAAGGTAGAACGTAAAACAATTGATCTTATGCACAACAAAATTGGGCGCGGAAACGCTCGTTACGGTTCATAGGTAAAGGAAAGGTATAAAAGATGACACAATCAATAAATCAATTTAGCCAAGCGCCTGAGAAGGGTAGCAGCGATTTACAAACTCAACCAAATACTATTCCGTGCCAAGTATTGAGCACAGAGGCAGTTGCTTTGGTTCCTGGTCAAGCAGTAGTTATTTCAGATACCGCCGGTGGCGCTCCTGTTGTTACTCTTGCAGCAACAGATACCGATGAAATCTTCGGTGTTGTTATCACTGACTTTAAAGATTCAGACTTTCCGGCAAGTGCGCCTGTGGAGATTGCTTCTGATTACAATGTCGTTTACTTGGAAGCTGGAGCAGCGATCGCTCGCGGCGCTCGTGTCCAATATGAAGTGACAGGTGAAAAAGTAATTACAGCGGTCACTGGTAAGACTGTTGTGGGTAATGCACTCGACAAGGCCGCCGCTGATGGCGATCTAATCCGTGTAATGATTAAAATCGTTCTTGTAGCACTATAGAAAGTTAGGGGATAAAAAATATGAAACACAAAATCTTAAATAGTCAGGGCAAGGAAGTTTTACTCAATGCCGAGGAAAAGCGTATTGCTAAATTAAACCAACGTCATGTAAATGCACTTGGTGCAAAAATTGACATCACAACATTAACCACGATTATCAAATCGGTCACTGAGCAAAAGTTTTTCGAAATTGCGCCTGCTGATTATATTCCAGTTCAAGTTGGAGAGGGTGCATGGGGCGTAGAGCTTACAACTTTCAGATCATTTGATTTGGGTGGTGATTTTGAAACAGGTATTATCAATACCGGCGCAAGCAATGCTAGACTAGCACAAGCTGACGCAGGCGTTGATTCAGTAAGCATCGCGATCCAAAACTGGGCCAAGGGTGTGAACTGGTCAAAACCTGAATTGGAATTTGCACAGCGCGCTGTCAATTTTGATTTGATTACTGCAAAAGAAAAATCACGCAAAAGAAACTGGGATTTGGGAATCCAAAAAACAGCCTTTCTTGGTTTGGACATCGCAGGAATCAGTGGTTTGTTTACTCAAGCTGGAACAACAATCAATCTAACAACAATCACAAAAGCAATTAGCACCATGACCGGCGCTGAACTTAAAGCATTTTGTGCCGTTGTACTCGGTAATTACCGTACCAACTGTGTCAACACTGCATGGCCTACACATTTTGTTATTCCAGAAAGTGATTACCTTGGACTCGCAGCACCTTCATCCGCTGATTTTCCATTGAAATCTGTTTTGGAAGTATTGCAAGATACCTTCAAAATAATGACCAAAAACCCGAACTTCCAAATTATGCCTTGCGCATACGCGGACGCGGCAAACAACAGCCTCGGTGCTCAACGATACGCATTGTACAATGCTGATCCGGAATCTATCCGCATGGATATTCCAGTTGATTACACCAGCACATTGGCTGCCACTATGAACAACTTTCAATTTGAGAGTGTCGCATACGGTCAGTTTACTGGGGTTAAAGCGTACAGACCTACCGAACTTCTTTACTTTGAATTTTAGTCCATCGTAAAATAGAAGTAAGAAAAGGTAAAAACAAGGGGGGTAGGGTATTATCCCTGCCCCTTTTTTTGTTTATAGAAAGGGTTACATGTATACAGCACCATCAGTCGCAGACTTCAAAGCCTTTTTTGTAAGGGATTTCAAGTATGATGCAGACCCAGATATTGGAATCACCGACACAGATATTACAAACGCACTTACCGAAGCAGGTTGCACAATCAACATCACTCTTTTCCCCAAGCAAGAAATTTATACGCTTGGCTATTTACTACTGGCAGCTCATAATTTGGTTTGCTCAATAACTGCGTCCTCACAGGGCTTGTCAGGGCAGTATGAAGGGCTTCTTACAAATAAATCTGTAGGCAGTGTTTCTGTTGGTTTCCAGATACCTGAGCAATTCTTAAAAGATGCCTACCTATCCATTTTAGCCAAAACCAATTACGGAGTTAGATACCTACAGTTGATTCTGCCATACATGGTGGGCAACATATATTCAGTTGAAGGGCGTACTCATGCCTAAGAAAACCAGCGTTAAGATGGAGAACAAGAACTTGAAGGCACTTATTACCGCTTTCGAAAACTTGCCTGTCGCGCGCGTGGGAATATTACAAGCAAAGAACCAACGGCCAGATGATGATGACGGCGGTAACGGACTCACTAATGTTGAGCTAGGAACCTTGATGGAGTTTGGGGGTAGCACTATGCCAGCTCGATCTTTCTTGCGTATGCCTATTGCAGAAAAATTAGATGAATTTCTTGAAGATCGTGGAGCTTTTGAAAAAGAAAACATCAAGCAGGTCATCGCTGAAAAATCATTAAACGTATGGATGGGCAAAGTCGCAGCAACAGCGGCGGACACAGTAGCGGAAGCCTTTAAGACAGGCGGCTTTGGGCAATGGAAGCCATCAGACATGAAGTACAAAAAGAATAAGCAAACCCTGGTAGAAGAGGGCTTCCTGCGCGACTCGGTTGGATGGGATATTAAAGAATGATTAACGGCAATTCAAATGGCCCTAACGATCTTGGTTTACCCAACGTAGTTGTGGCCCTTGATAACTGGTATCAAAATATGACTTTCCAAACAGTGGTTAAAAGTATTCTAAACGGTTTGCTTGTTGAAACTTTGACAGAAATTATTTTCAAAGGGGTGATGCAACCGTTAAGCCCTGAAAACCTCAAAATAAAGCCACAGGAGCAACGATATTTTATATGGCAGCAACTACATTGCGATATCAGTTTGAACCTCTTAGTCGATGATATCGCGCAGTACGCGGGCAATTCATACAGGGTCATGGCCAAGTATGATTATAATAAGTACGGATATTATGAATATCATCTTGTAGACGAAGGGCCAGTTGTATGATTGTTATAACCAACTCGCAATTTATTACACGCGGCGGCAAAAGTGTTTTCCATGTCTCTGCTGGTGTCGCGCCCTATGTCTACAGCGTAGAGGCTGGGGGGGTCGGCGGTAGTATAGATGCTAATGGTGTTTATACTGCCCCTTACGCTTACGGCACCGATACGATCAAGGTTGTCGATTCTCTATTAGATGAGGCGTTTTTGCCGGTATACTCCCTGACTCATATTCAGCTAGTGGCCAACGTCATCCAAACTTCAATGAGCCTAGCAACCGATCGGGTATGGATTTTCGATCAAAAGATCATGGCCCCCAAGGATGATAATTTATTTATAACCCTCCGTGAGCTATCCTGTAAGGTATTTTCAAACAACATGCGCGTCATCGACGGCATACCCAATCAGACAACCAACTTCCAAGCCCAATACTCCATAGATATTGAGAGTCATTCTTTGGAAGCGTTGCAGCGCAAAGAAGAAGTCATTATGGCCCTACGCGGTCAATACGCACAGAATCAACAGACCTTGAATGGTTTCAAGATCGCGGGCGTTGCAACATCATTTGTCAATCTATCTGAATTAGAAGGTAGCGCGATCCCTTACCGCTACAATATTACAATGAATGTTTTATATGCGAAAATATTTGTAGATCAAGCCGCATCGTATTACGATGAGTTTGACATTTCTATTGATACAAATTCAGGGGATCATGAGGAAATCGACACCAGGAACTTATAGGCATGTCCCAACAATCCAAGCAGAAAGAGTAAGGTAGAAAAATGGCTGATAAAAAAATAACAGATTTAGACCCAATCGCAACGCTTGACGTTACAGACGTTTTACCCGTTGTTGATCTTACCGATGACACTACAAAAAAAGTTACCGTTCAACAAATCATTGATGAGGTTACGCCAGGTGGCGCGGTTGATTCGGTCAATGGTCAAACTGGCACTGTAGTTCTTACAACTGACCTTGTAGCGGAAGGTGCTACAGACAAATATGTTACAGCAGCGCAAAAAACAAAGCTTGATGGAATCGCAGCACCTGATTATTTAAGTGTCTTCCTATTGGTAGATCAAACAACTAATTTGACAGCAGGCAATCCTATCGTTTTCGATACAATAGGCGATCAACCTTCACTGAGTGATATTGCATACAATAACACAACAGGTATTTTCACAATTCAAGCTGGCACTTATGATATGTCCTTTTTCGCACAGGCTGAGACGTCTGGATTGTTGTATTGCAGATGCACTGGCGCAACAACTGCTGCGCCAGGATCACCTTTTGATTTATCTGCATTAACTGGTTTCGGTGAACTTGCTGGATCGAGTAGAGCATGGCCTATAAAGTTTATTTACACAGCGACAGAGGAAACAACCTTCCAATATGAAATCTTGCTTAATTCAGCAACATCAGACATCCGGGGTTACTCAACTTGGGCAACAATTATAAAGGTCGCGAGCGTGTAAATAATGGTGAAGGTGGAACAGGCGCGGCAAACAGTGCTTCTCAAGGATCAATCCAAGGCGGAGAAGGTCGTGCAGGAATCGTTATTGTTGAGGAATTTTATTAAAATTTTATATAAAAAGGAGAAAAAATGAGCAACTTATCAATAAACAATGTCATCAATGTTTCGGTTTCCCAAGTGGGCGCTGGCATTGGTCAATATAACACATCAAACATAGCTTTGTTTTCGCATGAAGCTTATGAAACGAGCTTCGGGACTGATGGATATAAACTTTACTTGTCACCAACTGATGTGGAAACTGACTTTGGAAGCGCGAGTGTAACTTACAAGCAAGCTCTTGCAGTATTTTCGCAGCAACCTAACATGCTTGCAGGTGGCGGATACCTTGTTATTATTCCGGTTATGACAGAAACCCAAACTGTCGCGTTTGATTTAACACCCGACGCGGGCGACTTTACTTTGTCTTATGACGGCGTAGATTCGAGCCCGATCAATTGGGACGACACGGCGGCGCAAATACAGGTATCACTCCGAATGATTGCGGGTCTTGAAGATATTATTGTAACAGGTGCGATTGATTCAATCACTGGATTAACTGTAGATATGCAGGGCGTACCGGGCGATCCATTGCCACTTGTTTCTTCTGCAAACTCACTTGTGGACGGTGCAACCGCGGTTGTTATTACAGTGACAGAAAATGAAGAAAGCCTTGGCGAAGCAATCACCAGAACATCGGACTTGATTGAATACTTCGGCATCATCTCAACCTACATTCAAGCAGAAGCGGAACTTCTTGCAGCGGCAGCGGTTGTGCAAGCTGAAAGCAAAATTGTTTTCTTTGTTCAAACAAACGTACTTACTTTGGAAGTGGGCGGAACGCTTGACTTGTTACGACAAGGATCGTTTACCCACTCAAGGGGCTTGTTTTACGGTAGCCTACTCGAAGCGGACGCGCTCAACTTTATGGCAGCGTATGCTTCAAGAGGGTTATCAACAAACTTTGATGGTTCCCTAACTACCCAAACAATGCACCTGAAAAGCTTGGCAACTGTTGTTGCTGATACTTCGATGGATCAAACAAAGCTCAACAAAGCTGAAAACGCAGGCGCAGATGTTTACATAAGCATCCAGGGCGTAGCGAAAACATTTACAAGCGGTGAGAATGACTTCTTTGATAATGTTTACAACTTGCTTTGGTTTGTTGGTGATCTTAAAGTTGCAGCGTTCAACGTGCTTGCGCAGAACGCAACCAAGATTGCACAAACAGAAGAGGGCATCGGCATCATTAAAAGCTCTTTGCGCGCGGTATGCGAACAAGGTGTCACGAACAACTACTTGGCTCCTGGAACATGGACTTCACCAACAACCTTCGGGGTGCAGGGTGATTTCTTTGATAACATCGATCAACGTGGGTACTACATCTACAGTCAACCAATTGGATTGCAATCACCAGCGGATCGTTCGGATCGAAAAGCTCCGTTGATTCAAATTGCAGCCAAGCAAGCGGGCGCGGTTCACAGCATAGATATCATTGTAAATATTAACGAGTAAGGGAGAAAAAAATGTCAAAAGCTAGTTTAACAGGAAGCGATACGGTTGTTATAAACGATCGTAACTTTGCTGATTTTGCAGATGGCGATTGCGTAACGCTTGATTTTGAAGGCGATATCGCAGATGCAAAAACAGGAAAAAATGGTAACACAATTTACTCTATCAATGAAACAGGCCGTCTATGCACTATGACAGTGCGTTTGCTGCGTGGGTCTGTTGATGACAAGTACCTCAATAAATTGCTAGAACAACAAAGCGCAAACTTTGCTGGTTTTGTTTTAATGTTTGGTGAGTTTGTCAAGCGCGTTGGTGACGGTGCGGGCAATGTTTTGCAAGATACTTACATTGTATCGGGTGGAATTTTCACAAAGCGTGTAAATGCTAAAATGAACGTAGAGGGTGACGTGGAACAAAGTGTTTCTGTTTACACTATGAAATTCTCTAACTCACCGAGAGCGTTGACGTAATATGAAAAACATGGAATTAGATAGTGGCGCAAAGTTGGCAATGACGTTGGCACCTTTTTCGGATGGTCATAACCTGTTCAAAGCTTTTGCAAAAGAGCTTGAGCAGGCCGACCTTGATCCGAACGGTGATGCGTTAAATCCTATGGCAATTAAAAATCTTTTTTGCAGGCTCGCCTGGTCAAAGGATGTTGAGAAGTGCTTATGGGATTGCATGAAGCGCGCTACCTATAATGGGGTAAAAATTACACCTGATCTTTTTGAAGAAGAAGATGCAAGGGAAGATTTTATTATAGTTTGTTCGGAAGTGGGGTCGTATAACCTTGGCCCTTTTACGAAAAGCCTTTATGCAAAGTATTTACCAGGTCTGGAAGCACTGAAAGCTACCCAAGAGTAGAGATTAAAGAAGATGATTTAATTATCTTTTTCAAATTGGTAAAGGCTGGTTTTGGAAACTTGGAGGATGCAAAAAAAATGAATAGTCGAGAAGTATTACAAGCCTTGAACTATGAAGGATTCCTTTCTGATTTTCAATCTGAATATTTGGAGATAAATAAAGCATGAAAATCGCAGACTTATTTGTAGACATTAGAGTAGGCGGAGCTGATAAAAGTGTTCGCGCGCTATCCTCTGTTAGCAAGGGTGTGGCGGGTGTAGCAACGGCTTCTCTAGCAGCAAGTGCAGCCATAGTGGGGATGGTATATGCTTTGCAAAGGCTTTCAAGTCCCTCTAATTCGGAGGGCGCAGCTCTAAAAAACTTTGGAGTAATGACAGGTCTATCAACCAAAAAATTGCAACAGTACCAATTCGCTGGCAGGCAAGTGAATCTTGTAAACGAAGAAATCTCCAGCTCCATGTTTAATCTTCAAACAAAAATGGCCGAACTTGTTAAAGGCAAAGGCGCACCAGAAGGCATGGCGTGGCTTTACAGCACGATTGACATGTCTAAAACGGAGCTAGAACAAACTTACGACCTGTTCGATCAACTTCAAAAGTTTGCAGTTGCCAATAAAGATAGACCTGAATTGGTAAGGGATGAATTGGGATCGTTTGGCCTTTCAGTAGGCGTTCAAGGTGGTATGTTTCAAGGTGCATTTAATAAAAAAGTAATGTCGCGCGCACCTTTTTATACAAAATCACAAATTGAAAGTTTGTCCAAAATGAAGGCTGAGTGGACAAATTTATTTGATAGTATACAGCGTGGAATAGCTGACATAAATCTCAATCATATTTCTGAGTTGCTACCTGAAATTAGAAAGTTAGTAACAGAGATTTTGGAACTGGTTAAGGCTCTTTCAACATTAGCAAAAGAAACAGGAATTATTGGTGGAGTTGCTAATGCTTTAAACCACACAGGAAGATTGGTTACTTTCACAGCAGGTGGAGTAAAGGCACTTCCCGGTGTTCCAAATGCTTTCATGAACGATATGAAGACCGCTTTTGGCCTGTCTTTCCCAAAAACCAATGGTGATAAAGGTGGGCAGATAAGGGATGTAACCATCAACATGGATATTTTAGATGCCCCCCCACCTCCTGTTATTAGAGATTCAGTGATACAAGCGATGATTGATGCATCAGCAAAAAATCTACCAGTGGGAGGGGATTGAAAAAGTGATTAACTTAGCAACATTATCAAACATAACAACCACAGCAAAAAGCTTATCCGGTCTTATTTTGGTTACCCCTAATAAGCCTATAGGGTATTTACCTCAACCAACTTCGTTCGAAGAAAACCGTATTAGGGAGCAGTTTATAAGTGGAGAAAGCCAAGATAAAATTTTAACTTTGCCAGAAGCTTACTTTTTCAACTACGAAGGGGAGCAGTCAGCCAACTTAGTAAGCGAAACTACAGATCACTATATTGAGGACAACACAGCTATAACGGATCATGTTGCCTTAAAACCAGAGGAAGTTACGACCAACGGTTTCGTTTCTGAACTTAACGATGTGGTTCCTGACACTTTGCTGCCCTTAAATTTGGTAAGAGAAAAGCTTGTATTGGTTGCAGAATACACTCCCGAATTATCTCGAACAACTTTGAACGCTTACAATAGAGCAAAGTTCGCTTACGATAACGCGGTAACTATTGCCAACAACTCGGTTCAAACTTGGCAGTCTTTAACAGGAACATCCACAGAGGGTGTGCCTCAAAACAAACAACAAGTAGCATGGCAGAAGTTTTATGGTTATTGGCAAGAAAGAAGATTGTTCACCATTCAGACCCCTTGGGCTATTTTTGATAATATGATTATCAAGTCTTTGAAATCTATTCAAAGTGCGGACAATGAGGTGGTTTCTAATTTTGAAATTACTTTTAAAAAAATAAGATACGCATCCGCACCCATTGAAGGCACTGATCCTAGGGGTGATTTTGGAAGTGGTCGAAACAGCACTGGAAGCAAATTAAAAACAGTTTTTGGTTCTTCACCTTTAACGAATCCTATAGCTCAACCCGATTGGGCGGTATAGGATGTTTCGGATTCAGAACATAACTACAGACCCTCTGCAAGAACGTGATCTTATTTTGCCGGACGGTTCTATTTTAACATTAACCATGTACTACAGGCCCATGCAATATGGATGGTTTATAAATAGCCTTGTGTACGGAGATTTTACTTTAAAGGGTGTTCGAATTACAAATAACCCCAATTTATTATTTCAGTTTAAAAACCAAATACCTTTTGGGATGGCTTGTTATAGTGATGAAAACAGGGAGCCATATTTAATTGAGGACTTTTCGTCTGATTCTTCCAAACTTTATATTTTAACAGAAGCCGATATTGAACAGTACGAGGATTTCTTAAATGGATAAAATAGATCGAAATTACGAGCTAGTTTATATCAAGGACAGCGGGCTTGATACGGAAAAGAGCCTTTCTGTAAAATTGCCTTTTACAATCGAAATGAATATCACTCGTACCAACTTTTCATCAAGCAATATTGGGAACGTTAGAATTTATAACTTATCAAAAACTCAAAGAAATTTTATGCGAAAAGATTGGAAGAATCGAAGCCTTCGTGATCGTTTAGTATTATCCGCTGGGTATGGCGGGAACCTCACGGAAATTTTAAATATGCATGTTTCCAAAGCTTTTTCGATTCGTCAGGGAGTCAATTTTATAACTCAAATTGATTGCATAGACGGTGGGTACGCTTATCTTAATTCAAAAATAGAAGCATCATATCCCGCAGGAACAACCAAGCAAAGTATGATCGAAGATCAAGCGAGTAAGTTGGGAGATTTTGGCGTTAGCAAGGGCGCTATAGGGAATTATCCTGGCACTATAAAAAGGCAGCAATCTTTTGTAGGCAATACATTGGAAGCTTTAAAAGAAACGATTGCGGGTGATATTTTTATAGATAATTCCAAAGTAAACATTTTAAAAAAAAGTGAGGCTATAAAAGGCACCCCATTGAAGATCAATGCTAAAGCTGGGTTGCTGTCCACTCCTGTCAGGCAAGATACTTATGTAGAATTTGAAATTATTTTTGAGCCACAAATTTCCATCGGGCGTTTAATTGAGTTAGAATCAATCACTGGCGACTCGGATGTGAATCAGTTGTATGTCGTTAATTATCTGAGTCATCGTGGTACTTTTTCAGAATCAGTAAAAGGGTCGGTAGTGACCAAAGTAGGCTGTACTCCTGGAGATTTCTTACAGATTGAGGCAAACTGATGCAAACTAATTACACCAAAAACGGAAACCCTCAAATGTCAGACTTGCTTGATGCTTGGGGAGTCAACATTGGCATAAACTTAAATTGTCATGCTCTTGGCACTATAGAAGCTTTTGACGCAGCAACCCAAACGGCCACAATTTCGATTAATTATAAAAAAACTTATGTTGAAGGTGATGTAGAATACCTAAAAAGTTATCCTCCACTTTCTGATTGCCCAGTTATAATGATGAGTGGGGGCGGTGCAACACTTACTTTTCCTATAAAAAAAGGCGACACATGCCTGATTCTTTTTAATGATAGAAGTATTGATAATTGGTATGATAGTGGGCAAGTTTTGGCGCTGGACAGTAAACGCAATCATTCTCTATCCGATGGAATTGCTTTGGTGGGACTTAGATCTAAACAAAATGTATTGGAAGACTATGATGAAAACCGCAGCGTACTCCGCAAAGGTGCTATGGCGATGGGTGTTGGGGATAAAGTTCTAATAACCAAGAATTATCCAGCAGCTACGGAAACATTGAACAGCGTATTGCAAAACTTGGTTGATTCAATTAAAGATTTAACCGCAGCAGCAAAAGCAATTAAAGTGCTGGGCGTTACTACAGGCGGAGGGATAAGCGGGCTGCCCTCTAATGCAGCGACTTTTACAGCCATTTCAAGTGACCTTACCTCCATCGCAACCGAAATTGGAGAGTTATTAGAATGATCGTGCGCGCAATAGATGCGAATAACGACTGGCTCTTTGGTCGATCCAAACAGGATTACAAAGTGGGTCGTGATGCGGTTGCACAAAATATCAAAACGCGCCTACAAAGTTTTCTAGGTGATTGTTTTTTTGCTTTAGAAGAGGGTATCGACTGGTTTAATTTTTTAGGTGGAAAACAAACTCTGTTATTATCGCTTAATATCCAGTCTATTATTTTAAACACACCTGAAGTCGTTAAATTAAATCAAATTGATTTTACATTAAACCAACAAAGAAACTTGCTTTTAACTTATGAAGTTTTAACCGTTTACGGAGTTTTGACGCAAGAAGATTTTATAGAAGCTCAAACATATATAGATGGATCAGTAGAAAATCTTTTACTTGAAACTGATTTTGATCTTTTACAGCAAGATGATGGACTCATACTTTTAGAGGGGGGCTTTTAAATGCCAAATTTTTTAGACGCTAACGGTCTGCAAACCAAAACACAAGCTGAGCTGGTTGCGGAATTTACATTAGAATATCAAAATATTTATGGGCCTGATATTAATCTAGCGCCTAATACACCAGATGGCCAAATGATTATGATTTTTATTCAAGCCATATTAGATAACCTTGATTTGCTTACTCAAATTTACAATTCGTTTTCTCCGCAAACCGCCATAGGGGTTTCATTGGATCAACGCGTGGCTATAAACGGCATACAACGCCAAGCCGGTACGTTCACGGTAACGCCTGTCACCATCACAACGGATAGAGCTTTGAATTTATATGGCCTAGATCAATCTGTAGAGGATGTTTACACAGTCAAGGATAGTGTGGGCAACGAGTGGGAATTGCAAACGAGTCAAGTTGTTGTAGGTGCTGGAAGTGCTTCTTACACCTTTCAGGCAAAATTGCCTGGCGAAACTTTCACGGTTCCGAACACGATCACTTTGCCGGTCACTATTGTTCTAGGGGTAACGGCAGTCAACAACCCTACAGCGTACACGGTTTTGGGTATCAATGAAGAAAGCGATATGAATTTACGCATACGCCAACTGCGCTCTGTTTCCTTGGCTTCACAGGGCTACCTTTCATCATTGCTTGGGGAGCTATTAAATATCGACGGTGTTTCATACGCAAAAGTTTATGAAAACGTAACAGGCGCAATCGACGCTGATTTAATACCAGGCCATAGCATTTGGGTGATCGTGGCTGGCACAGGTACAGACGAAGACATTGCAAACGCAATATATGCTAAGAGAAATGCTGGCGCCGGAATGAAAGGTGTCGAAACATATGACATTACTCAAATTGATAATTCAATTTTTGAAGTAAAATGGGATGAAGTTGATCCTGTTGATTTATTTATTGAATTTGATGCAACTTCGATTGACGGTATCAACGCCCCGCAAACGGTTGTCATAACTGATTACCTGGTCGCGAATTTATTGCCTGACGTTTACGAAACCATGAACATAAATGACCTGGCAACCCTTGTACAAATCGCAGACCCAAATACATTGGTTACAGGTGCAGGATTTTCTCTTGCAGCAATCGGCCCTTTTACAGACACTTTACAACCCACAACCAAAGACCAACAATTTATAGTTGATGGTGCGGACATAGCGATAACAGTGATATGAGCGTAGAATCTTTACAAATATATTACTCAAATCTTTTGATTTTGCAGTACATCGGCAAGACTAAGGCGCGCGATACAATTAAGCTTATCGCGGGCGGTGCTGTAATGGACGAGCTTCCAAGTCAGATAGAAGCTGCATTTAATATTGATACAGCGGTTGGCGAGCAACTTGATTTCATAGGAGATTATATTGGTCTTTCACGCGAAGGGTTTGATTTTTCAGGCCCGATCACATTGACTGATGACAACTATAGACTGGCATTGCAGCTTAAAACAATTCAAAATACGAGTGGATCGTCTTTGGCAGACATCCAAAATTCCTTAGCGGTTTTCTTTACCGATCAAATTTTCATTTTTGATTATTTAGACATGCGCTTAGGATATTTTATTGATACAACTGTCGGTGATTCTACGTTGATAGAATTTTTTGTTACAGGAGATTTGCTACCAAGACCAATGGGAGTGCAACTTTCCTCAATTATATATGTTCCAGACCTTGATGGTTTTTATGGATATAGAACTTTCGACGAAGATACACCAAACAATTCACCGTTAAATTCGTACGCGGCTTATGAGATGGACAGACCATACTTGTCGTACAATGACGCGGTAACTTTATAAGGAGAAAATGACATGGCAAAAATTACAAGAGTATTACAGAAAATCTTTGGTTCGACAGCACCTTCTACCGAGCTAGGTCAAATAGGTTCACTTGCGGCAGGGCTTCCAACTACAACGGCAGACCCTTTGGTTATGCAATCCTTGCCTAACTATCTAGGGGGATTAAACGATTTGATTTTAGGTAACAACTCGCCTGCCATTGAAGACATGAATAGTTTACATTTTCTAGCTTCAAGACAACTCGCATATCTTATGCAAGCAGGAGTTGCCGAGTACGATGCAACCACCGAATATTATATTGGTTCTTTGGTGAATGATGCAGGAGTTTTATACAAATCTTTGACTGATACAAATATAGGAAATGCACTTACTGACGAAACCAATTGGATTAATGCTTACCCTATAGACTTGCGACGAGCCAAGTTTGCGGCGTTGAATGACGTGGAAGTTCCAGTTCTAGGACAAACTGCTGGATTGAGTAATCATTTACGATTTTTAAATGGAATATTTCTTGCTGGAGATAGCTCTAGCTTAACAGACGATTATCTATGGGGAGATGGAGGAACATTTACTGAAAAAAATGACTTACCTACAAACGCTACTTGGACAGACTTTGCCTACGGAGCAGGTACTTATGTGGCAGTTGGGTATAGCTCGGCGGCTACCTCAACAGATGAAGCAAACAACTTTACAACAAGAACTATATCTGCCAATCAATTTTTAACATGCGCTTATGGGTCAGGTCTTTTTGTAGCGGCAGGTTTTAACGGCGAGAACGACACTTCACCTGATGGCATTACTTGGACAAATAGACCTAACTTAAATGGAGGAACTGCCAATTTTGTTTCGAGATATTTGATTCATGATGGATCGCAATTCATTTTAGCAGGTGGAGAAAATGCAGCTACAGATAAAAAAATTGCAACATCACCTGACGGCCTTACTTGGTCTTATCAATCTATAGTTGGTGCTGATACAAATCCTGCAGGAAACAATGCTTTTCTTCAAGTAACATTTGGCAACGGAATATATGTGGCAATAGGAGAAGATGCTACAATCGCAACATCACCTGACGGTATCACTTGGACAAATCAAGGTGACGGAGTTACACTTTTTGGCCCACCAATACCTGGCGCTCCTGCTTGGTGGCAAGGAACAGGAGTTCAATACGGTAACGGACTTTTCCTTATTCAATTCAACTCAATAAATCTTCCTCTTGATTTTCCGACTCAAGGCAGAAGGGCAGTTTCAGAAGATGGTGTGAATTGGACTGTTATAAATGCAAACAACTCTGATACGAATTTCACTATCGCTTTCGGAAACGGTAGATTTTATTATCAAGGTACTGGCGGACTAAGGGCTTCTTTATCTTTGGGAGATTAACATGAAGCTCAAAGAAAAATCATTGCCTCCTATAAATATGGATGTCTCAAATGACTTATAAAAAAGGCACAACAAAATCAATGACGGTTGTAGATTACAACTTGAAATTTGAAAGTGGCGTTTTGGATGATTCTTTTTTTGTAGAACGTGGACGCTTAAAACTTATCAACCTTGAGTGCGTACAATGGATATCCAACACGCAAGTCGCTTGCGGTGGGCACTTGCAACTCTCAGGACTTGTAGGTATCAAAACAAGGATATGGAAAAACTCTATTTCATTATTACAAGAGGCCACTTGTAGCGTGTGCGGTCGCCCCTGGAATGTCAGGGTCAGGGCTAGAAGATGACCTCCAAAAAAAAGGCTAGGATAAAGTGAATGAATACGATCAACTTACATCATTCGAGCAATTTGCCGAGGAAGAGTCAGGCAGCCATATTCATGGTTATAATACCGATGAAGTTCGCGGTTATGTTGAACAACAAAAAGAAGCAGGGGTTCCAAAATGTCTGATCGAAAAGACGATAAAGACGTTCAACCCCACAAGGATCAAAGTGATACCGCTAGTGTACGAGATAGAGTACACCCAGAGCGGACAAGCTCACCGATGCTCAAGGACAATCCCTGGACTCGGTTGGATCGACAGCTTCAAGACCAAATTAAACAACTTATTATTGGCACTGCTGGCGTTTTGCTTTTGTGGATTGCTTATCAAATTACTACTACTGTGGGCGGTAAAATAGATGAACACGCAAGGGAACAAAAAATTAGGGACGACGAACAAACAAAGCTCATCAAAGATTGGTTTGAAATAAAGATGGAGCACTACGATTATAGATTAAAAGAATGTAAGAGTGTCAAGACTGATGTTGACGCGCTAATAGTATTCCACGGTGGGGAGGTTCCAAAAAAATGAGCTTTAGAGAATCACTGGTAAAAGTTTTACACACCGAGGGCGGTTACGTTAATCACCCTGATGATAAGGGTGGGCCTACTAATTACGGCATCACGCTTCGCACGTTAGAAGCCTACCTTGGGCGCAAGGTGTCTATCTACGAAATGCAAACCCTCAACGACGATATTGTAGAAAGCATATATCGTAAATTATATTGGGATAGTTTGAGCCTTGATTTTGTTTCCTACGAAAAACTTGCCAACGCAATGTTTGACCAGGGAATAAATAGGGGGCCAAAACAAATCGCCAAAGAGATTCAAAAACTTGTTGGCGTTACAATGGATGGAGCAATCGGGCCTATATCTATAAAAGCAATAAACAATGTTAATGGAGGTGATCTTCTGTTTGAATTTGTCAAAGTCGCGCAGGTCTATTATGCAAGCATAGTGGAGCGCAACCCACGACAAGCAGTTTTTTTAAGAGGGTGGCTTAAACGTACCCATAAACTATTGGAGATAACATGAAAAAAGTAAGTATTTTTTTTAGTGGCTACAAGACATACATCGGATCATGGGTTGTATTGACTTGCGGCTTTGTGGCAATCTACATCGCTATTTATATGAAGTACGACTCGCGAGAGTTTTGGGACTTTATGAAATACATGTTTGGTTTTGCATTGGCTGGTATTGGTGTAATTGGTGCAGGAATCAGGAGTGCGCAAAACAAAACTCACAAAGAAGTTGTGGAAGTTTTGGGACGCATGGAACGTGGACGCGGTGAGGCGGAACGAACAACCGAAAAAGATCGTAAGCCAAAAGCCAAAGCAAAAAAGAAAACGAAAGTAGCCCAGTGATAAACCTATCCCCAGAACTTTTGGCGGCTTTAGGAGGCATCCTCGGCGCAATCTTTTTGGTTGTCCGAGGAAACATTTGGAAGGGCAAAGCTGAAAAATCAAAGGCTAGGGCAACGGCTGCAAAGGCGCAAAGTCAAGCGCACGAAGCATCTAAGGCGGAAGAGAAGAAAACCATGCATAGAATCAAGGTAAACAAGGAGAAAGTTAGTGGGCTTAAAAAAATTAGCGATGTTATTGCTTATCATATTGATCGGGTGCGCGAAGCCAACACTAAGCGTAAAGATACCGATACCAAATAGGTACTTGCAATCTGAATTTGTTGAGCCTGTCCCTTGTGGATTAGAGTGCACCGACAAAGATATTATTGAAGCCATGAAAATCATGCAAAATAATTTCGATACATGCAATGAAATAAGGGAGTCTTTAATAAAACTTATAGAAGATACCTATTAAAATGGATGATATTGTTACCGCACTTCTTTGCTTGGTTATGTCGTGCGCATTTTCAATGGTCGCCTTATTTTTACACGTTAAGAAAATAGAAAAAAATGTTGAAGAGATCAATAAAAGAAGCAAAGTCAATAAAAACGAAGTCGAGCGAAACCAAAAGGCTTTGGAGAAAATGCAGAAAATTGCAATCGGGTCAAGATCGACAATGGATCATCATGCTTATAAACCTATTACTACTGGGCCTGGTACTTTCGTCCGTGGGGTGCGGTATGAAAAGACTCCAAAGACGTGACATGCGCAAGGTTCACATACCTGATTCTATCGTATATCCTAGGCTTAAAAAAATTGATAAGGGCGCATACACTTGCGAGCAAAAGCTTTACAAGTGCATCACGCATCGCGATTGGGATAATTTTCTATACAATTTCAATAGAATCAAAAAAACAAAGCAAAATGTTTTGAACCTTATAGACGAACACAACATACAAGTCGAGCGAAGCAGGCGCATATTACCTGATGAAATCGAGTGCAAGGCGTTCGACCTAAAATGTCGAAGTGATAAAAATTCTCAATTAAGGCAATAGTAATGGATCAAATTTTAGAAGTAAGAATATTTTGGGGCGTTGTTATATTCGCGCTAGGCGTTATCTTTATCGAGCTTGGGAGGAAGTGATTGTAAATAGTTTTCAATATTTGTATCAAACCTAGTCATTTTTGATATTTTTTCTATATCCAAATTAAATTCATTTATATACCTAGCCCCTTTAAATGCAGGTACTGTACTTTGCTTCATCTCCACCTTATAGACACTGTACTGCTTATCTTCTTTTACAACCACATATTGCTTCACTTGACTTCAATCGGGTAGTCATAAGGGCAATATTGGTAGTCACACTTAGTGATGCACTGTAGCCCCTTATAGTCACGTTTACAGCACTGCTTGGTTTGATAGCAAGCATATGCACTACCTATCGCTATCAATATCGCTATCACTGCTACTGTTATTAATTTATTTTTCATTTTACTTTCCATTTCGTGTGTTACCCAGCCCTAGTCCCAGACCAAGCCCTAGCCCTAGACCTAACAACATTTAAGTGTGCTAAGTTCATTTTACTTTCCCTTTCGTGTGTTACCTAGACCAAGTCCTAGCCCTAGACCTAGACCTAGACCTAGCAACATTTAAGTGTGCTAAGTTCATTTTACTTTCCCTTTCGTGTGTTACCCAGCCCTAGACCAAGACATAGCCCTAGACCAAGACCTAGACCCAGACCTAGCCCTAGACCTAGACCTAGACCCAGA
>Ga0222676_1000117_pt1 | contig 33646 bp, 50 predicted proteins | sample AntAcemetagen870_FD_179815 | JGI IMG/M metagenome (GOLD analysis project Ga0222676, IMG submission 179815) | Saline water microbial communities from Ace Lake, Antarctica - #870 | ecosystem: Environmental > Aquatic > Non-marine Saline and Alkaline > Saline | place: Antarctica: Ace Lake...
AAGGAGTTTTCTGCTTTGGCGGATATTATCAAAAGAGAACTTGATGGAGATGATTTTTCTCCAGAAGTTGTTGAGAAAATGTCGGAAACAGAACAGAACGCCCGAACTGATCGTCACAATATTTTACCCAACCACCTAGAGCACATTACAAATTTTCAAACAAGTCTAATAACAGATTCTTCTAAATATGTCTTTGGAGAGAGATCTAAGCATGATGGTATCGATATCAACAATTTTCCTTATGATGTTTCGGAAATGAATAGGCTATGGAGTCTTATTGAAAATAGTCCACGTAAAACGAATCACATGAATTTTTACGTTCATAACTCAGAAGCGATGTTCGATCATAACAACATTAAAAAGAGAAGGGAAGCTGTCAAGAAAATTTTAGACAAGGATGAAAAATCAAAGAGTCAAACCACGAGTGCAGGTGATCAGGCGCGAAAGAAAGCTGATCAGGTTCGTGAGCGGATTGAACAGATTCGCCAAACCACTAAGGATTTATAAGGTGCGAAAAAAGGTTGAAAAATCCTTTAGGGATCGAAAAAAGCTAGAAACATCTCTAATAAACGATCTTGTAAATATTCAAAAATTAGGAAGTTTTCTAAATGTTTGCATGAATGATGATGCCAAAAATACAAAATATAAAATTGCAAAAAAAAGATATGTCGACCTTCTTGATAAAACAACTTCAGCCCTAAATCATCTAAAGAAAGTCATTACTAAACAAGAAAAAGATCTTCAAAGAGACCAAACTAGAGATAAATTGAGGAAAGCTAATGAAAAGGTTGAAGAAGATAATCTGAGTCGAGCTGAACAAGCTCAAAGAGATGATGAAGAAAAGATGAGAAAAAGAACAAAGAATAGCATTGTATAAATCCTATTTATTGTATGTCACTTGCAACATATGGCTCTAAGAAGAGGAAAAAGAAAAAAAAGAAGAAACAGGTTGGTGGACTAGGTTGGGGTAATGCAAATTATGCTGGCGCAGCGCCAGCTGGTGAGTCTTCTGGTTTTTCTGGAGGTATGGGAGAATCTCTTCTTAGATCCGTAGTTCGTTCGATATTGTCTGGGGATGTATCCCATGAATAAGTCATATCGTGAAGCTGACAAAAAATTAGTTTCTGTTTGTTCTAAGATTTATAAAAATAAGGATTTTTCTTTCAAAACACGAATCGCTGCATTTTTTACACTTATTGCATTTAAGTTAAGGATATTTCTCAAGTGGCATAGTCAACCTAATATGTTTGCTAAAATTATTACACTAGGGTTTAGTTATGGGAGATATGGTGGAGTCGGTAAGGGGTTAGTCGCTGGTGAAACAAGAGACCCAATTGACGAACTAGATATAGCCTACAGAAATCACGATCAAGCCTATATAAAAGAGTAAAATAGTGATTGAGAGAAGTAACATTCTCTTATGGATCTTGATTTCGCAACGCTTGAAGAAATTGTAAAATATCTGCCAAGGAATATTTCTGTGTGTATGAGAGGTAGACACGGAATCGGAAAAACAGAACTAGTTAGAAAACTAGCTAAAGAATTTGGTCTTGAGATTATTGAAAGAAGATTATCTCAAATGTCAGAAGGTGATCTCATTGGATTACCCGATCAACATGATCACACCACAACGAAATTCTTGCCACCAGACTGGTTCAAAGAAGCTATGGACCTTCCACGACTCATCTTTCTAGACGAGTTTGATAGAGCAGAACTCCCAGCTAAACAAGCAGCCATGGAATTGATTTTAGATCGCTCGATTCAAGGAAAGAAGATTCATAAAGATTGTAGAATCTATGCTGCAATTAATGGTGGAAAACACGGTGCCAATTATCATGTACAAGATTTAGATCTTGCAGTAAATGATAGATTCTGGGTTGGTGACGTAGAACCATCAGTTAGTGATTGGGTCAATTGGGCACATGATAATGTAATTCCAGAAATAGTCGACTTCATCCAAGATAACGAAGAAGATTTGGAACTAAAGAAGATGCCTGACGAAGCCCATGAGATAACTCCGTCTAGAAGATCTTGGACAAGACTAAGTGATACAATAAAAGAAAATCCACACTTGCTTGATAAGGATAAGATTAATTCAAAAGCATTTCGTCTACTATGTCGAGGGTTTGTTGGAGCTAGCTCATCTGGAAGGTTTGTGAAGTTCCTAAGAGAATCAAACACAATTTCCGTAAATGATGTTCTTGACAACTTTATCAATAAAAAGTTAAGGATAACCAGTCTAAAGCTTGATCAGCTAAATGTTATCGTTGATAAGCTTTATAAGCACTCCTCAAACGACGACAAGGATGAGTGGACAAACGATCAAATTAAAAATGTTTATCTGTTCTTTAGTTGTCTATCATCTGAGGGTAAAATAGCCATGTGGGACAAACTAACTAAAAGAGAGTGTAAAATCTCCAATTCCAAGAAGTTTGCTGAAGTTGTAGCGCCAGCAATACAGGAACTCATGTGAATAAAAAAGACAAAGAAATAAAAGATGCCGAATATAATGGCTACAACTTCGATAAAACTCTTGCTAAATTTACATGGGACGAACCATTCTATAGTTATTTCTCAAGAGAAATGACAAAAATAGAAACAAAAAAGTTCCCAACGGCAGCTGTAACAGTTAAAGATGGAGAATCAATACTTTATTATAATGAAGAATACTTTAATTCTTTGTCTTGGAAGTATAGATTTGGACTACTAGAGCATGAGATACTTCATCTAATCTTTCAGCATGTTACATCTAGAATAAAGTATGTAAATGGAAAAGTTGACCAATTATGGTTTTGGTGCTGCGATTTTGCAATTAATTCACTTATAGAGAAAGAGTTTGTACATGATACCTGGCTCTACCCTGGAAGATTCCCAGAAATTCCAAAAGAACAATTAAGCCAATACACAAAAGAACAAATAAGTCACTTAGAGGCATTGCGAAATGAAGTTATGAGTTGGCCTGTTGGAGAGTCTTCTGATTGGTACTATAAGAAAATGAAGCAAAACCCTAGCGCTGAAGAAGGTTACAAAATCGCTTATGAAAAAGATAAGGGAACAGCGGATAGTCATGAACTGTGGGAAGATTCAGAAGGAAATAGTGAAGACCTTCAAGAAAGCTTGAGAAGTGCACTAGACGAATGCAAGACAAGAGAAAATTGGGGAAGCGTACCTGCTCCTTTTAGAGAAATTCTGAAAAAAATGGTTTCAAAGAAAATATCTTGGAAAGATGTTTTGAAAAATTTTACAGGAAGATGTCAATCAATTGACAAGATTTCTACTATAAAAAAGATAAACAAAAGATATCCCTATATTCATCCTGGAAGGAGAAAAGTTAGAACTTCAAGAATCGTTGTTTGTATTGATCAATCAGGAAGTATGTCATCTGATGCAATAACTCTTCTATTTTCAGAGCTACAAAATCTGTCTTCATTAATAGAGTTTGTAGTAGTTCCATTCGACGCACAGGTCCTTGAAAAAGAAATATTTGTTTGGAAAAAAGATGAAAAAGTAGAACCAAAACGAGTTGCATCAGGTGGAACTGATTTTACGGTTCCAACAAAGTGGGTGAATAAAAACTCCTCCAATTTCGATGCTGCACTCTTTCTAACTGATGGATATTGTGCTAAGCCAATTGCTTGCAAGATACCAAGAGCTTGGATTATCATTCCAAGTGGAAAACTACTATTCTCTACAACGGAACTTGTTATCAATATGGAAAGAAACAAGAATCTAGACAAGTAACTTCCAATAAAGAAAATCATCACCAAAATTTAGAATTTGCTCTTTCCATATTTCAAAACCAATAAGTTTTAGATTTGATATTGAAAATGAATTACACTTACTTGTATAGGTTATGACTTCTCTTATATTTAGTGATTTAGAAAAATCTACCCTAGAAGCTATGAGCATTTTTTGTATGCCATTTCCTCGATATTCTGGTAGAACTCCCACTCTAGTCAAAAAGAAGAAAGATAAATACTCTCTAGCGCCTGCATATGCAATTGGAACCTTGTCAAGATAGACAATCCACCAATGATATTCTCTTTTCCCAATAAGCGGAGTTTCTTCATCTGGAAAACATATTTTATCCATTTTTTGTATTAAACTTATGTTTTTATACGTTTTCCAAACTTTTTTAGTTTCCACATAAGGATTATACTCAATGAGCATTAAAAAAGAAGAACTTATCTATAAAAAAAAGGACGTTGTTAGGATTGACTATTCTATATTGACAGGCCACAAATCACTCAGTCCCAAACAAAAGCAGAGACAAGGAAGGTTGGCAGTTATTACAGATATAGTTGAAAAAAAGATTATAAAGAAATTCTCTTATGATTACGAGTACCTATATCGCTACGAAGTGATCGTAGGGCAAGAAAAGATTCAAATAGATCAATCTTGTCTATCTGGGTCATAATTATAATTTGTGAACAATGGTCAGGTCATTGTAGTAAAGAACTCTGAAAAGAACATTATACATTGTCATAATAAGGCAATGGCAATACGGTACGATGGTTGCTTAGGCCTAATCATAAGAAGGTATGATACAAAACCTTGGATATCTATCTACGAAGTATTAATTGGGATGAATATGATAGATTTTGGTAGAGGTTGGATCATCCCCGTGGATAGTTACTATTGTGAACATACGAAGATATACAGAGCATGTAGATGACAAAAGTCGTGCAGCAGGCATTTTGGCTGTTTGTACAGAGACTGGGCGTGTCTTGTTGTCATTCAGTGCAAAAAATCAAAAATATACCGGATTTGGTGGCTACCTGACATATGGAGAAAGCTTTAGAGATGGTGCATATAGGGAGTTTTCAGAGGAAACATTATATAGTGGTCCACTTCTCTTAATGCAAGCCTATCGCCATCAGAGTCCTGTCAAAAATTTTGAATACCTAAATTTTGTCGGAATCGTACCAGACGAATTCAGACCCATGCTAGACAAAGAGAATATCGAAGCTGAATGGTTTACTTTAAGTCAGATTTATGGTGGAAGAATGCCACTACTCCCAGAATTTGAAGAGTTTACGATCGAAGCAAAACCTTTTTTAGAAGGCTTACTAAAAACTTTCGATATATTGAGCGACTAATTCGCTCTCCACTTTTTAAATGACCTCATCTCCTTATCTGTTGGATAAGGATTTGTTTTGCACTTAAGTGTCCTTTGACTTTGTTGCATCATCAAGGGGGCTTTCCCATCTTCGCATTCTTCTCTATGAAACATCCCTAAAGCATGACCAACTTCATGATTTATAACGTATGTTTTATAGTCATCCAGGGATGACCAGGACGAATCTCCTTCAGTCCATCTTAAAAAATTTATTACAACTACCTTCCTATTCGCACAGGATACCTTACCTCCTGTATTTAGTGGGTAGCACATCTCATCAACAGTGTCAGGCAAAGCTAATACAATATCAAACTGAGGCTCTCCAAGTGGACAAAAACTAACCTCTCTTCCCCAACCCTTTGATGAGGACAATGTTTTTGCTACATCTAAAGCGAACGATAAATAATAGTGTTTTATTGCTGGGTCTTCTATTTTTACTCGGTATCTTGTGGAGCCAGAACCACACATGAGTAGCATCACTATAAGTCTGAGCACAAAATTACCTTACCTTTGGGTGGGTTAGTCTGTCAAGAAAAAAAACTGTTGACAAGCTCTTCGATTCAGGATATGATTGAGGTGGATAAGGGTCATCAGCAATAAAGCGAAATGGCTATCTTGTGGTTGTTTTTGTTTCAAAGAGGATCCCCATGGGGATCCTCTTTTTTAAATTGAGTCACCAGAATGAGAATAATCGAAACTCCTGAAAAGGTTTCCAAAACAGAAACCAAATATTCCTCTATCGAATTTTTACAAAGCTTAGAGCTTCCGAAGATCAATGAGCGACTGTCACCATATCTAAAACTAAATTGGCTTGGGAACAAAGGTATGCCTGCCAAGTCTGCTATAGATGCCATTAAAAATGATAAGGGAGAACCAAAAATTGTGTTCTCCCTTATTTACAATTCAACGATTGTTGAAGATATATTTTTACATAATGATATGGAAAGAGAACTAAGGGTGTTTTCAGAAACAGTCGAAGAACTTCTTCTCTAAAAATCTATTAGCGATGGTGGATCTCCACAATCTTCATCATCGTCATCATTGTCACAGTCTTCATCGTCTTCGTCGTCATCGTCTGAATCTTCTTTCATCTTCTTACTAATGTGAGAGATTCTTTTTTCAAGTTCTTCGACCTCTTCAATTGCTTTTTCCATTCCAAGAACCTCTTTTCTTTTATGGAACTCTGTGACGTAAGCAATTGGAAATTTGGCAAGTCGATCATGAATTTCTTTAGGAACTCCAGGTCCGATCAATTTAGACACAATTTCTGAATCAATATCTTCTACTTCAATATGGTCATCAAACCTTCCTGGGCGGATGACCGCAGAATCAAGCTTTTCTATATGATTTACACTTACAATGAAAAGCTTGATTTTTTTATTAAATCTTTCCAATTCATTCAATAGCTTTTCTGGTCGGCTCATCCTATCAAAATCGTCGATTAATAGCGTATCTGGTTGCAACATTTCAATTGCACTAATCATATCTCCAGCACTTAGATGTTGTAATTCAGAAACATTTATTCTTAAGCTAAGTTTTCCAAACTTTTTAGCAACATATCTCATGGCAGAACTCTTTCCTGTTCCTGGTCTGCCATAGAGCATAACAGATCGACTATATCCATGATCTAAAAACGCCTTAGATCGTTCAAGGACACTGTTTGCCATTTTAGACTCATAAACATCATCCTGTGTTCCATCCACTCTAAAACCAGTCGTTCGTTCCCCTTCTTTATTCCTACTCTTTGTAAGAATGCAAGATGTCGATCCTAAATGTTCCCAAACAAGCCTTCCCAATGAAAACATTACATCTTTAGTTTTCTCTTCACTTTCTGCATAAGGACCAGAAACATATCCGCCACGGGCAATCCATCCTACCCTCTCTCCGAATATCGTAGAAACAGAATAGATTTCCTCTCCACGCTCTTCCATGATTTCATTATCATGATGAGTTACGCAAACAGAGTAGAGGAAGTCTGAATACTCCCAGATATCTAAAAGTTCCCAATCTTTAAATGGTGAACCCTTTTTAAATCTACTGCTATGGTGAAGAGCTGAATTAAAAAGCTTGAGACCAATAGATGCATAATCTGAAGGTCTCGGCTTGTCCCTAAGGTGAATAAGAACATCACTTACGTCACTGGCTATTTCAAGCCAATTTCGCATTTTAGTTTTCCACTGCATCAACGAATCATATCAGACACGATCGATGTTCTATCCAAAAAGAAATGATTTTGCTTCGCTTAAGTTATTGGAAACACTTATGATTCTAGTTGCTCCAGTGATAGCATCCTCAGCCCATATTCTTCCTGATTCTTTATAGGCTATTTCACTTACTTTTATAATTTTTTTCATTCTTAAACTTTCTTGCTCTAGGCTTGGTAATGGTGATTTCATAAAATTCTCCTAATCTTTTGGCATTCCTGAATACCACTCATCTTCTTGAAAAGACCAATGCCATTCTTCAATGCCGTGTTCAAATAATGCGTTTTGCAAAGCTTCTCGATCCCATTCAAAAGCTGGTCCTGGATCTGTCTTGCTTCCTGCAAGACCTTTGACAACATACTTGTTTCGAACATCCTCATGTCCTGTAATATATTTTATTGAAGGGTGATCTTTTTTTAGTTTAACAATAAGATCTATCAACTCTTTATATTGTAGCTCAGTATACTTTTCCCACTCTTTTTTATATGAGCTTGGGTTTCTATGTCTACCTTCAAATATCTTAGAGTCATCGACCTTTTCTAGATAAGCCCAACCAGTATTACATATTTCTATACCAATACTTTTTCTTCCAAAAGATCCTGGGTCGTCTCTAAATTTGGCCTTACCTGAGTGCCAAGCATTTTTACTAGTATCTACGAACTGACGTGTTGCAGCTCCATCTTCCTCGACTCTTCCTATGCCAAAATGAGAAGAGGCTTTTTTATTCCCTTTCTTGAAATAATTTCCAAGTTGAATAGAATCGCCCCTTCCAGCTGTATAGTGAACCAAAATAATTTCTGGATCTGTTCCGTTACGACTTGAGTAATGTTTTGCTTGTATAAATGGGTATTCCTTATACTTCATGCCTATAAATAGGCATTAGTATTTCATTTTTACCCTACGTTCACTCGCTCACCATCTGGCATGGTAATACTCTTTATTCTCGCAGGCTCAGGAATTGTGTCTATTTTAGCATTTCCTGTCACTCCTTGAGTTTGTGTCTTAGTATCTTCCCTTACTTGTTTCTTTTTTGGAATTTCGGGTGGAACACTTCTTTTTTTAGGGATAGAGCCACCAAGAGATTCTTCTGACTGAGCAAAAACCTTGTTAGCTGTACTTACAGCATTAGCTACCATCTTATCGATAGATGAATTGGCAGAATTTTTCAATACCTTTCCAACTTCTGACGAATTAGTGTAAACATCCACATCTAAATCAGAAAGAGTGTATGGACCTTCGTCATTTGGAGCCATAACAAGATAAGCGATATCAGTACCACTTATCGTTGTCTTTTGAGTTATCTCTTGAACCTGTACAGGTATTAAGCTATTTTGCTTATGAGAAACAAGATATAATACCTGCCCGATTATGTATTTTTCGGACATAAGTTATTGTACCCTATTTTATCTTGGTTTTGGCTGAAGATCTTCGGTCATTACAAGAAAGGTTTCTTTCTTTGGGTTTTCTTTTTGAGTGTACCCAACTAAGTCAAGATCAACTAATGCTGCAAGCATCTTCGTGTTGTCTTTACGGCCGCCATGAAGTTCATAGATTCTAAGAATTTTGTCAACTACTGATTGATGTAATTTCATACTTCTATTCTCTCACGAATAAACAGCTTGTAAAGTTAACTTGTTCTTATTTCACGCTAGAAGCAGCTACACGGCGACCGCCTGGGTTTCTTTGTCCGCCTGGAGTGCCAGTTCCCATACGAACACCAGCTTTTTGAGTCTTAGGATGAGCGCTTGCCTTAACTGTTCTTAGTGAGGCGTTTGCATCATAAGGATTCATTGGATTATCCTTCATTGTTTTACCTTCCTCATCATTATCAAATGGGTATTCGTCACTCGGTTCCATAAACTTATCTAAGCTCTGGCTCCAAGTTTCCACAAGGTAAGAACGAATGAAGTCTCTAAGCATTTACTTGCCTTTTTGCTTCTTTTCGTATTTCTTTATAAATTTTGCAAATTGATCTGAAAGATATTCAGTTTCCTCTAAATCGAGAGGGTCTTCAGACTGCGCTACAAGCTTTAGGTAGGTTGGATCATTCTCATAGAACTTCCACCCAGTTGGATATTCTGGGTTCTTAGAATGCATTCTAGGGGTTTCTCCATCGTCATAATGATCTTCTCTTGGCTCTACAAAGTTAGAACCATTATTCATTCTATAAGAGTATGTTTCAGAAACTGGGTCCATACCAATAAAATCAAACGCTTTATCTGTAAGAGTAAACTTACCACCTGCATCTAAAAACAAGAATTCTCTTTTCAAAAGCTCATCACGAAGACCGTCATTATGACGAACCAATTCGTCTCCACCTTGAACCATTGACTCAAGAGCCTCAATAGCACTTAGTGGAAGTGATGTGTATTCTTCATACTTATCTTCCATGTCGGGCTGGTTTCTTTCTGAAAGAAGTTTCGCAAAAATATATTTGTCTTCCTGAATTACAGAAACATGTTTGGAGAACTCTTTAACATCCTCTTCTAGTTGTTGTTCGTATGACTCAACGACTCTATCTCTAGTTTCGTCAAGGTCATCCTCTGAAACCAGTCCCGCCAATAGTTCTATGCGATCTTTCATCATAAGCTAATCCTATGTTCATAAATAGTGTTATAAAGGACAATAGACAATATCCTCTGGATTAATTGTTTTTCTATTGTGACGCATTGAAAAGTGAAGATGGTTACCTGTTGCAACACCTGACTTCCCAATCCTTCCAATAATCTCCCCCTCTAAGACCATCTCACCCTTTTTAACAAGGATTTTGGAGGCATGAGCATATCTCGACTCATAACCACCAGGATGCTCTATTATAATATAATTGCCATAGCCTGGCTTGCGTCCTGCGAAAGACACAATACCAGGCCATGTCGAATGTATTGGCTCACCCTTATCTGCTGCAATATCTAAACCACGATGAAATCGTGAACACTTATTGCAAGGCTTTGTTCTCCAACCATAGTGGCTAGATATAATTCCATTTTCAACAGGGCAACTTGGGGATAGAATATTTATAAATAATGATATCCAAAATATCATTTCAAATCGGCTTTCTCAGAAACCTTTGCAGAAATCTTTCTACCTTCTTCTATAGCCTTATCTAAAGTTTCCAACCCAAAAGCAACACGAACCTTATCTAAAGTTTCTTTATCTAATACTTCTTTAGCTTTTTTGTATTGAAAATAGATGTGAATATCCATATCGCAAATAGGAACATCTTCTCCATCTGGTCCTGGTTCATATTCGCCTGTCTTTTTATATTCAAACATATAAATCTTTTCAGGCATCTCTTCTTTTTCTGGAACCTCTATAAAAGGAACTGTTGAATCTTCCTGGTAAACAATCTCAGGAACCCATTTCTTATCATCTTTCATAACTTCGTTTCTCCTACGAAAATTCAGACTCCAATTGATCCATCATTTCATCAAACGTGTCCTTATGATCAACTTTCATCTTTATCTTTAAAACTCTAATAACCTTGTCTAAAGTTTTTAGATCGATCTTTTCTTTAAATTCTTCTTTTAGATCTTTTTTGCCCTGTTTTATAACTTCACCATCAAGTTCCAATGTTTGAAACCTCTTTACAAACTCGGCAATAAGCTCTTTTTCAGTTTTGTTATCTAGATTGTTATCATCCATATGGACATTATAATCTAGATGTGCCCTACACGTTATCTATAATCGTTATAATGAACGAATTTGTTTTAATCCCTGCTTGTATGCAAGAGCTAAAGGATGAGAGCTGCCACCAGGAAGCTCCTTAATTTTCTTCTTTAAGCCGTCCGAGTAAACCTTCTTAATTGCCTTCTCGGCGCCTTTGACGGATAATTGAGCTGTTTTTTTAGCATCTGCCTTATCTCCTGACTTCTTAATTAATTCAAAAAACTTTCCATCCGTTACTTGATTGAGTTTTTCTGTACTTTTGATATCTAATGCATTTTTAGCTAAGTCAACTACTCCACGAACATAGTTTTCAACATAATCCTTAACGTCCTTTTGCATAGATTTGGCTATTGGGCTACTCTCAATCTCTTTCTCAAGCGGACTTCCACCTTTGAAAAGACTTTTGATATTGTCTAAAATACCTTCTTCAATTGGTTCAGACTTTATCTTTTCAACTACAGCAATATATCCACCATACTTGTTGTCAATTCTGTCAGCAGCTCTTGCAGCTAATCCCCTATTCTTATAAGGACCTTGAGTCTTTCCAGTCTTGCTATTGCGAACCATAAATCTTTCAGTCTCTACAGATTCCAAAGTTTCATTGGGATCGTAATCACCAGAAGTAGGTCCTCGACTCATTCTCCCCATCTTTTTTACATTGGCAAACTGTGTCCTCAGATGATCTGTAACCTTTGTCACAGCTGGGCGTCTTCCTGAAATAGTATCCATCATATAAAGAGCAATGCTTGGTGTTTGTTTGAACAAACGTGTAGAGATATATTGATGAGGAGCATACAAAAATGACATTAGTGCTGCATCACCAGTGAATAGGTGGTCGTCTGTCCTTCTAAACACTTCTCCATACTTGTCTTGAATCGCATCAAGCCTTTGTTTCTCTTGATCGTCATATTTCTCAAAATCAGCAAAATATCCAGGAACTACAGATGACATAATCGCTTCGGCAGTTACGCCAGCTATTTTTTGAATATCACTAGAAAATTTCTCTACAAAGCCAGCAACATGCTTTAGAGGGTCTATAAAAGCATTCCAGATGTCTGTATAAAAATCATCAGAAACACCATATCCATACCCACCACCACCACCGCGACCTCCTCCACCGCCTCCGCCGTAGCCATATCCCCCATAATCTCCACCATATCCCCCGCCGTCTCCGCCGCCTCCTCCATCTCCACCCTCTTCATTAAGAATATTGGATATGTATTCTTTTAATAATTGTTCTGACATGCTATTAAGTATTAGTCCAGACTTCTTAGTATCACGTTTTTAGCGTAATTGATGATTGGGCGCTGATAATAATGTATCTTAGGCAAATCATTCATTGGAAACCATTTTGCTTCAACAATTTCTAATCCATCTATCTTTAGGCCATGCTGTGGATTTAGCTGTTTAGCTAAGAACATATGAACAGTCTTGGACTCTTCCTTGTTTGTCGTAAAAATGGGCGGCAGCTCGTACAATAAACGAGAAACGACTCCAGATTCTTCCCACGTCTCTCTTACTGCACATTCCTCAATAGACTCTGATCCTTCAACATGCCCCTTTGGAAAACCCCATACGCCATTTTCTTCCAAATGATGCTTTACCAACAAGAAGTCCAGCTCGCCCCGTTCGTTCATTCTAAAAACGACAGAACCAGCACAAACAACAAGCTTTTTCTTCTTCTTGAGCATCTATACTTAATAAGTATATCAGAGGTCATATGGACATAGGATTATTTCCAATATCAGCAAAACCTTTTCATGAAGCTCATTACAAAATGATAGAAATAGCAGCAATGGAGAATCATGCCGTTATTGTTATCGTTTCATTAACAGACAGGGTTCGAAAAGAAGAATTTCCAATATATGGAAAAGATATGGCGCTAATATGGAGAGATCATATAAGCAAGATTCTTCCAAGCAATGTAAGCATGCTGTATCTCACATCATCTCCCATAAAAAAAACTTATGAAATATTAGGTTCTGCCGAAAAAGATGGTCAACAAAACCAATATAAGATATATGGAGATATAGATGACACTCAAAAGAACTTTCAATACAACATGTTGGAAAGATACTATCCCAGACTTTCTATGAGCAATCTTATAACACTTTGTTCTTACGATAGAAAAGATATAAAAGAAATAAGTGGAACAATGATGAGAGCGTTCTTATCAAGTAACAATAAGGAAATGTTCATTCAAAATCTACCAGATGGTATAGATAAAGAATTCGTATACTCCACACTACTAAACGGTAATAAAAGTAGCTAAAGAAGATCTGGATACGTTTTTCTTTTTCTCTAGATCCGAATATTTTATATCTGCTATAACTCGATTCATTGGAGCGAAATTTCCTGTGAACTTATAGAGATTTCCCCTATATTCAAATACAACTCCCTCAATAGTAACCTTGTCAGAGTTCATCTTGCTAGTCATAGAACCTAGCCACTCATGTCGATTATCATCTTGAAGTATATTGCTGCACCTATTAAATTCTGCACTTATTCTATCACTTTCATACTCTACATCCTTAATGAATTCGGAATCTAAATTGTCTAAGAATTTAAAGGAAAACCTATGAACCACTTCTTCAATAGGTCCAAGTAAAGTATCAAGCTTTTCTTTTTCGATTTTAACTAACTGATCTATTTGGTCTTTTACAAATTTGTCTACTGTTTTTGTAATTTGATTCAAAGTCTTTGATCTGGGATGTTTAGTAAGTGTTCTTGCGATCTCTATTCGAATATCCTTTGGAATCAAATGAAACCTCTCCATGTCTCCTCTGATTTTTTTAAATAGAAAAATTCGAATACTCATTTGTTCGTTAGGATATATCTTATCTATTTCCTTACAAAAGTCAGAAATCTCCTCTTCTCCCATTATGTCATAATTCAAACAATTAGGCCCAGATATTTCCCAAGTAGACTCTTCATTCATTCTTGGAATACAGCTCTCTAACATCTCCAGATTCCTTTCTAAGCTTGTTTCTATTGGCTCAGCGTCATAACCAAAATAGACGGGACCATGCTTGTGAAATATGATTCTTTTTTTATCATAAAGGATTGTGTTGGGAAGTTCAGGGTTAATAATTTCTATCGAAAACCATATTCCTCCCATTGAACCAAATATCTCACTTTTCTCATTTTCGCTTATACCATTCATTGCTTCATTGATTGCGTCATAAGCACCAACAAAAAGATTTTCAATATCTGGTCGATCTCCAAACTTTAAAGATAACCCATATCGATCTAGTCCACCTTCTTTAATGTTCTTTTTGTTTCTAGCAACCTTAAGCTTCTCTTCAAAAAAATCCCAAGTAATAAACAAGTTTTGCCCATCATATTTTTCATAAACATCAATTTCTCCTCGTCCAATTTTTCTGAACAGTTCTTTTATGTCATGAAATCTAAAATCAAGATCTTCATAAACATGAGAAATATGATTAGCTAAACCACCCATTACTCCTCAACAACCCCAACACCCTTATCTACAGCATTAGAAAAGGCGGACTTAAAAAAGTCCACCATTTCCTGTTCTGTTATGATCTCATCGGACTTACGCCCTAGATGTTTTCGAACGACATTTATAAAATCTTCGTTGTAGTCAATTTTTATATCATTTTTGCTAATTTGCATGATATATCATATCACATTATGACTGAAGAATCTTTTTGATATGGTTTCGATACTCTACAATTTTTGACTCATTTCTTCTTCCAACAGTAATTGGAGCTGTTGTGTCTTCGCGTCCACTTACAGCCCTTCTTCTTCGTGGAGCAGCGACTTGAGATCTCTGCTCAATATCTGATGGACCATCTTCTTCGCTTCTTTCTCGATCGGTAACATCAATTTTGATATTTTCATCACCAGGCTCCGGTGCATCTTTAGCCGTTTCCCCTCCTGAGATATCTCTGATGGCAGACAAGAAGGTTCCCAAAGCTAATCTTTCAGTATCATTTAACTGATCTTCTATATACTTCTTAAGTTGATCGGCTATATCTGCTTCCTTGAATGACCTTCCCGCTCGTACCATGTTTAGTGTTGAAATAAGTCCATCTGTTGAAACTTGACCCAACTCCAAAGTAAGTGGAGTAGGACGAATTTGAATCTTTTCCTTTTTGGGCTCAGGTTCAGGCTGGCTTTTTTCTTCACCGTCGCCATCTCCATCACCATCACCGTCTCCACCATCGTCTCCATCACCACCAAATAGAGGATCTTCCTCTTCCTCATCGTCTGGTGCTTCCATCTGAAATGCCTCCCTAAGTGAAGAGTGGTCTCTTTCTACAGTATATGCATTTTTTACACTTTCTTGAGCAATAACCCTTAAGTATAAATTTAGATCGTCTCCATCTTTAATCTTAGGCATTACTTTCTCCCATAACGAGTGCTGTTATTAGGTCTTTCAGAATATCTGTTTATGATTTTTCGATTGAAGTTGTCCTCATCTTCATCACTGTCTTTTTTGACAGATTTTGAAACCTCTTCCTTTAAAACGATTTCATCCATAAATTTATCAAATTTCATTTCTTTTTTGAAATCCTCTGGCTTTTCTATTAGATAATTGCTCATGCTGTGTAAAACTCCTATATCAATAACTATTGATATGCAATAGTAATAATAGAACCTGGGTTGACTAGCTCTTGCTCTATACCAAATTCTATTATTGTCTTCTCCATCAAATCATCCCTATTGAGAATAAGTTCTCCATCAACAAAAATGCTTGCTGTTGTAAATTTTCCCATCAAACTAACAAAATCTTTTACCATAGATTCAGTTACTAAAAGCTTGAAGAAATACCTGTAATCATCAGATACTGATACAATACTATACTTCATTAGTAGACCAGAAGTAGATTCATCATCCTTATTTGAGAAGTTTATTGTAATAGCTGAATGAGAATCTTTTTCTTGTTGAGACACTTCATCAAACTGATCTTCGTCAATCGTGTCTCTAATTTCGCTGCTAACTAAAAGCTTACTCATCGCTATCATCTACAGCCATCGTATCCAGTCTTGGCTGCATACGCTCAGCATCAACCTTATCTATTGATTTGTCTACCAATCTTTTTAGTCTTGAGTAGAACCATTCAATTTGACTTTCTGGTATTAGTCTAGACATCTGTTTCATCGCACGACCTAATTCGGCCTCATTACCAGGGGTCCAGTCCCTATCTTCAATTGGCATTGTCTCGTCTGATGCCTGATTATCAGCTTTAGGGTCAATTACAACCGCGTCCTGCTCTAAAGGTGGCTCGGTCATAACAGCTGGTCGACTATCTTCAGATCTCCACTCTCTTTGAAGTCGCATTCTCGCAATATCTTCAACGATTTTCGTTAAATGCTTTTTCTTTATTATAATACTTTCCATTAAGCGTCCTCGGGCTCTTCTTTGCCTAAAACATCTTCAGTCTTAGCGTAAAGCTTTTGCTGATCGTATAGTCCACTATTTGTATCAGTCCACCTTCTACCAAAATAGAGTCCAATTAAAGGAACTAGAACAGTTGTTGCAAATCCCATATTAAACTCCCTAAAAGAAACACTGTTGTCTCCAACATTTAGAGTCTCAACAGCACCAAAGACAGCTAATGCTATTGAAAAAACAAATGAGACTAACATTAGTGTTAGGGCAACATCTTTCTTTCCACGAGAATTTCTAATCATCCACCAAGAACCTTCTTCTGAAGGTCTAGATGCCTCCGTTAGTGGTGCAAGCCTTTTATTTTCTGACATACCAATAAGTATGAGAGAGCTACTGTATTACAATCGTATTTGTTCCTCTGACTTCTTTTGCAATAAACGCAGCTCCAACACTAAGTCCAATACCTGTCAAAACACCACCTAGCAACCACCACACTGCCTGCTTACCTTTTTTTGATGATGAAATGGCCTGGTTTTCAAGAAATTTGATCTGACTATCCTTAATCTCTCCGATTTCAACATATCTACGTTCTGCTGCAATCTTTGATGCACGCAAATTCTCCATATCCAAAGAAAGCTTTGCAGTAGATAGATCCACTTCCCTTTTTATCTCAATCTCACACTTTTCCTTGGCTGTATCTAAGTCAACCATAACTTGACTTGCTGCGGCAGCATTAAATAAAGTACCAGAAAATGGAGCTTTGTCGCCTTTTTCTAAAGGAGAAATCTTTGGCTTATCATCTTGCACAGGTTGTTGTGCAAATGCTAGACTGACAGTATATGGGGACGCATACACATCCCCAGATATAATCAAACACATAAAAAAGCAAATTGAAGTAAAGAGTGATGTAATTTTTTTCATTTTAGTTCTCTGGTAGAACTATATCAAACCCAGTAAGAGCAGATACCCTTTTTGTCAATTCAACAGGATCATTTCCTACTTCGTCAACAATTTTCTTAATCTGCTTTTTCTTTTTCTTATCAAGACTGGAGTTGGATTCACTGTATTGTTTCTCAACCTCTTCAACAGTTTCATGGTATCTCTTTATAGAAACCTCTCTTTTCTCTATCTCTTCGGCATGAATCTCTTCAAGCTTTCCAACTTCTTCTTTGTGAGAATCTCTTGATTTTTTGATAATTTCGACCAATTCCCCATATCCAACTTTAGAAGTAAAAAAGAAAACAATAAGACCAACAACTGTGATTGGAATATACCAATGAGTCCTTAAGAAAGACCATACTTTTTTTAATGTAAACATATTCTAATCTCCTTTTAGTGGACTATTTTTTTGAATGGTGTCCAATAGAGTATCTGTATCTGTTTCAGAAAAGAAGGACCTTGCCTCATTATTTTCTTTTTGAATTTTATACTCATTCAACATTCTTATAATGTATGGATCTTCATCGACAATGCATTGAGCTAATCTTTCAAATATCTCTTGCATGGAGAGATCCATTCGATGAGAAACTACCCTAAGCTCATTCTTTGTTCTTGTAAACAGCTTTACGTGTAAATGCTTTCTTACATCAAAATCATACTTTCTTCCAAAATCTGGGTCTTGTAAGCTTTTATAAGGTATTCTTGTTTTTTTTCGTTCACTCATTAAGCTAGTGGACCAGCACTGCCACCTGACGGTGGTGATGGTATCTCCTCTTTTCTGTAATCAGGAGTGATTCCAAATTCTCGATCTAACAAATCCATAAACTCTTGAACTAGGTCAGGTGAATATCCTTGAGCTAAAAGATTTTTTGCTCTATTGATAATAGCTCCCTTTACCTCAAGAAGGTTTTGCCAATTTTCAGCTAAGTTGGCAACCATTTGAGCGAATTGATCAATATCAATCTTCTGCTCTCTAGGATCCGCAGGACGATCAGCTTTCATTTGCTCATCTCCAACACTCATATCCTCTTCTTCTGCTGGAAGATCTTCATCCTCGTCCTCAGGAGCTTCTGTAATAGGCATCGACATGGTTTCTGACATCGACATACTTCTACCTTCTAGAATGCTTTTAAAATGACTTGGGACGGCTCTGGCTTCCCCTATACCCTCCTCTAATGAGGCGTCATTCTGGTATCTTAGTAGAATGCTATCAATTTGACTATCTACGCTGTCTTTAGAAAGCCTTGTTGTTTCTTCTGACAACAGAGAAATAAGCTCTGGTGTTGTTGAAAAGATTTCTGATAATTTATTAATTTTCTTCATAATATTCCTATGAGATAGCCTTTAGGATAAGGTCGCCACGCTTAAATCTTTCTTCGATAATGTTCCAGTCGAACTCTTTCATCATTGCCTTGACATACTCTTGTTTGTGATTTAAGTAGTCTCTACGTGCATGCTCCCACATATCAAGAACAATTACTGGGTATGTTCCAACTAACACGTGCTTTGAGTGATCATCAACAATGAAATTGACATATTTTTTAAGATATGTACTAACTGCTGTAACTACCCATCCGCCTCGTGCAGAATTTGCACAAGCAACAAAGTCTCTCTGCCAATCGTCAAATGTGCCAAAGTCACGAGAAAGTCTCATGTGAGCAAAACTGTCTAAATTTATCTCGGAATATGGATCGCTAATATTTGAAAAGTAAAGTTCATGCAAATAACTTGCATTCATATTGTACTGTTCATCTACCTTTACTGCCCTATACTCACTACCCTCACTATTAGATGACTTTCTATCAGCTGTATCCAACTCTGCACTTGCCTGATTGAAACTTGCTATATAGTGAGAATAGAGTTCCTTATGTGCATCTTTTGTCTTAGTTAGTAGAAGCTCGGTATTCAAACGATAAGTCTTTGGAGTCGCTACTACAGATTCCGAAAGTTCACCACTACTAGCACCTCTTGGTTCTAACTCCAAGCTTTCTCGAATCATTTTTTTTACATCGCCTTTTTTAATATCCATACTCTTTAATCCAATGCGTATTCAGCTTCTAATTCTTCTCTTGAAATAACAAAAGGAAACCCTTCTGCGTTTCTGAGATGGAATTGGCTTTTATCGTCCTCTATCTTAACTATAGGATATTCTAATTTTGAATCTTTGTGTACAATTCTAATACCTTTTGTCAATAAATCAGCATCTAGAACATCTGACTTTTCTTTCGTATTCTCTTTTCGACCCCCAGGCTCTTCTTCTTCCTCGGGTTCTTCATCGTAATCCTCGTCGTCTTCATCGACCTCTTCTTGTTCTGTGTTCTTATCACAAAATGTTTGTAATTTTCTCTCCATTTCTTTACGAACTAGGTCGAGGACATCTTTCTCTGTAAGCTTTGTTACTGGCATATAAATCCCTATATACCATAAGTATCCTCTTCAATTAAATAAAAAAGGCTACGTATGTAGCCTTTTTAAGCAGATATTCGACTATTTGCTAAAATCTAAAGATGTTACTTCACAAATAGGCTCTTTATGCTACCGTGATATATAAATCCACTAGCATTTTTGTGACCGCCACCACCGAATTTCTCAGCAATCATAGCAACATCATTCTTTCCAACAGATCTTAGACTTACGTAAATGGAGTCTCCCTTATTATTACTACCATGGTGATATGACCAAATTGCTCCAACATGAATGTCATCAGCTAATTCGTTCCCAATATTTGAAACAAGTTGCCGGGATGAGTTGTTAACTACCATTGCCAGAACTTCTGATCCGTCTGGGCATTTTAGATATCTCTCTTCCGCTTTTCTTACAGAGCTATCTATAAGAATTTGTTGATACCTACAGATTGCGGCTCCCTCATCGACCATATCTGATGTTGTGGTGCCATTAAGCATATCTAACACTTCGAACGTATGGGCATAACTATCAAAGCTCGCTAAATACTCTTTTGCGTCAGGCAATTTCCAATTCCACAAATCTCGATCTTGAATATATAAAATCATTGGTGGAACATCTTTCTCGGGATGAAAATATTCCCAAGCCAACATAGCTCCACTTTTGCCCATATTAAAAACATATTTGCAATTTATGTTTCCATCTAACTTGTCACGCGCTGACTTGTGATGATCCAGCAATAAAAAATCATTAGCATCCTCGATCATTGAATTCATGACGAATACACAATCGTCACCTGTAAATGCAAAATCAACCATCAAAACATTCTTTCCCTTAACGTCTGGTGGAGGATCTTCATGTGTTAGAAAGTGATACTCAGCATTGTCTCCAATGAGCTTCCACGCAGCCCATGCCGCACCCCACCCATCTGGACAACTTCGATGCGTGATAACGCAATTTACTTCACTAGGCTTCATCTAACCTAGTCTATCACATCGAACGAATGTTTGCAACACTTGATTATCTAAAAATATATTGCATATTTAGGGTATGGGAATTAAAGTTATTGTTGGAGACAAGGGTCTTTATCAAGAGAGAATAGAAGGAGACAGCTGCCTACATGTAAGAGTATCCACTTTCGGAATTGCCTCATCTGTTAATGCAGGAGTTAATTCTGTTTCGGGGAAAATTGGAGATGTAACACTAAATACAGATGATATAATTGAGGGAAACAATTTGTTTTTCACTCAGGATAGAGTGTCTAGCAATTCTGATGTTTTATAATCTTCCAATCATTCTTTCGAAAACGGAAACCCGAATAACACCACAGCTCTTCAAGTCGGAGCAATACCGCTTACTTATACGGGATCTGCAAATGGCGTTGCTACACTAGATGCTTCAGGACTTGTCCCAATTTCTCAAATGCCTTTTTCAAGCCCACTCAGCTTTCAAGGCGTTTGGGACGCTAATACAAACACACCAGAACTCACATCTAGTGTTGGAACAAATGGTCACTTGTATTTTGTTTCCGTTTCAGGAACAACAGATCTAGACGGTATCGCAAGTTGGCAGGTCGGAGATAGAGCGATATTTGATGGATCTATTTGGAATCAACTTGCAGATCCAAATTCTGTTAGTTCCGTCAATGGATTTGTAGGAGCGGTAAATCTTGATACAGATGATATTGGAGAAGGTGCGTCTAATTTCTACTATCTAGAGTCTCGTGTTGATAATAACTCAAATGTAGCAGCAAATACAGCAGTTCGGCACTCTCATTCTAATATAAATATTTTAGAATCTATTATAAGCTCAGGTTCTGGGCAGGTTATTGAAATCGTTGAAAGAAATAGAATACCAGTACAAGATGAAAAAAATGCGCTTCTTGGAATACTAAAATCTATATGTTCCATTTACACGTTACTCATTGTTGAAAATGATGGTGAATCATGCTCTCCGTCAAATACAACAACCATTGAAGGAAATGGTGCGGGAGTGTTTTCAATGTCTTCAAAAACATTTTTAAACTTAAGTCTTCCTTTTACTAGATATATCTCTTTTGCCTTCATGCAGTAATCGTGAAAGTATCTTGTATCAGTTCTTGCTGGGATTAGGAGAACCACTACTGTATTCTCTTTCAATCCTTCCTTATAAGCTTTTTCAACCCACTTCTTTAGATCTCTACCATAAGGTGGGTTTAGAAAAACTATATTTCCAGACCAATCTTTACCTAAAGAGTTGTCATGAAATGTATAAAACTTATCACATTTAGCATTTTCAATGGTTGAAGCCGCATCTAATGTAAAGTGAAACTTGGCATCTAACCTGTTCCAAAACCCTATAGGAGTTTCCCACTCATTAGACTTAGATGAGAAAAACAGTTTATCTCTGAAACTATTAGATTCTTGTTCCTCTATTGCTTTATTGACCAAATTGTCAATTGATAATCTTACTTCATTTAGTGCTTTAGAATTCATTATTTGTCCGTGTTTATTTTTAATATACTTCTCTTTCTTGTCTCTTTACTTCGATTTACTGAGGTAAATGGACCCTCTAGTTGACGTACTGTTTGATAAGCGAAAAACTTTTCTCCATTTAGGCGATTCAGTTCAGCCACCTTTCCAAGCTTATCAAACTTGTACTGCTCTTTTGATATAAGAGTTGATCTCTCACCACGTATACCAGCTATATTTAATGGATTTGGAAAAACAAACATTGGTCTTTGTCGATCCATACCGTCACCATACGATCCTATATCTATTTTCTTCTCTCTAATACCTACAGCTTGTTTGTATAGCTCGAAATCGCTATTGATAAAATCTCCATGGATCATTGTAAGAGACCCTATTTCTAATAACCCTGACTCACTATCAACCAATTGAACAATCAAATAAAAGCAAGGTATTGTAGATGGTGTTCCATCTATATCTACAACAATCTGTCCACATGGTGGAGTTGAGTTGAAATTTATACCACTTGTTGTAGATTTGGTTGTCTTTACCTCAAGTCCAAAAACGTTCTTGTTTTTCTTAGAATGTGAAAAAAAAGCAAGATCTGGAGATATAGATGGAGGAGCAATGACTCTTTTAATCTTACTACCAGTCAACGTCTTTTCGTCTAAGTATTTCACAAATGGATCGGATGTTGTATCCTCTCTAGATGGAAGTGAAAACTCTTTCTTTCTTCCATCTTCTAAAAAGAAATGCTTACATATCGTATAGAATACTTCTGGTACTAATTCCATTCAGGATCTCCTATTAACAAGTAAGAAAAAGTGTTTTTGGCTTGCTCCACTCGTCTGGATCGATCGATTGAGGAGTATCAAAATTTGTAAAAACATCAACATATCCTTTCAGATACTGCTCTTGATCTACCCATTTTGATATTTCTTTTGACATTTCTTTTTTTTTACTATCGATACTAGTATCAGCACTGCTTTTCTCAACAGTTACGTTTGTCAATACTAGAGAAAGTAAACCTCTAATGTTCCAAGTTCCAACAATAGAATTTGTGCTTGAATAATTTTCTAGTAGTCCTTTGCAAATAAACTCTATTGAAGAAATAACACCAGAAATAAATGAGTCCGTCTCTTCTGGCGAACGTTCTCCTTCAACTAATTCAATATGTTTCAATATGCTATTTAGATGGCGCTTATCAACATATTCATCTTCTTCTGATAACTCAAAAAAACCATTTAGCCAATATATAAAATCTCTATTTGTCATATTCTACTTCCTCATGTGTGGTAAGCCTTCAGCATAAGAAGCCGTACTTTGTTTCTGCCAATCTGCACTTGCTAAATCTTCCAACTTTTTTGCATTGGAATAACTCATTCCAGATCTTATTCCGCCAACCAAAGAATCTACAACATCTTTCAATGGCCCCTTACAAGGAACAGTTGTTCGAATACCTTCTTTGGTTATACCTTTTCTATCATAGGATGCAGAACCCATATAAACTTTTACGTTTCCATGTGGTGTATCAATGACCTCTCCTGGGGTCTCATCTGTTCCAGCAAGAAGTCCTCCAAGCATTACATAGTCAGCTCCAAAAACGAAACTTTTTACAATATCTCCAGATGATCGAATTCCACCATCGGCTATAAGCTTTACGTTAGGATAATCAGCTAATCCCTCAAAACAATCTTGAATAGCACTAACTTGCGGTACACCATGCCCAGTAACTAGTCTGGTTGTACAAACACTACCTGGGCTAACACCGCACTTAATTATATTCGCTCCCCAATGAGCCAAATCTCTAGCTCCATCAGAAGTAGCAACATTTCCAGCCATAATAAATACTTGATCTCCCCATTTCTCACGCATCCAACTAATCATGTCGTGCATAAGAACACTGTGTCCATGAGCAATGTCTATACAGAACATTCTTGCTCCTGCTTCGTACAGTCCTCTTGCTCTTAGTTTTCCCTCTACTTTTACACCAACTGATACAAAGCAATCCTTCCTTGCAGGCGGATCTTTCAGGATATGGGATATGTTATCGCCAGTTACTTCCAGGTACTCAATCATATTCTTTTCAATACTTTGAAACCGATGCAAGACACCAATTCCACCTGCATCCCACATTGCTGTAGCCATTTTAGGTCCAGTAACAGTCTCCATATTTGCAGACATAATTGGGTTGTGTCGATCGTATTTCCAAATTTTCACACTAGTGTCTGCATCTGATCTTGTTGTCAGTGTAGACATTTTTGGAACAAGAGTTATATCATCAAAAGTTAGTAATCCCATTTAGATTTTCCACCACCCTATCGTTTTCTCAAGACCTTCCCAAAATTTTACTTTTGGTTCGTACCCAAGCTTTGAAATAGCTGATATGTCAGCTTGTGTATGCTTGACATCACCAGCTCTCTCAGGAGCATGTTCAATACTAATACCTTCAAACCTCTTTTTGAAAAATTCTAATATTTCGTTATTAGATGTTCTATCTCCACAAGCAACATTAAATGCGTCTCCAGCGAAGCATCCTTCATAATTTGCAACAATCAAATTAGCGTCGACCACATTATCGATATAGCAAAGATCTCTTGTTTGTTCGCCATCTCCGTCACTCCTTAGTGGCACGCCTTCCTTTACAGCATGACACCATGCTGATACTGCTGTACTATATGGGCTGTCTCCAAACTGGTTTGGTCCAAAAACATTAAAGTACCTCAAGCAAACCATATCCAATCCATAAAGCTTATTGAATAGTTTTGCATAATCTTCTACAACCAACTTCTGAAGAGCATATGGTGAAACTGGCGTCTTAGGCTCTGACTCTAATGTAGGAAGGTTGTCAGCTCCTCCATACACAGAACTACTAGAAGCAAACACGACTCTTCTAACATTGCCACGTGCGGCCTCCATCAACCTAACGGTTTTACTAATGTTCGTATCAGTTGTTTCTGATGGGTTTTCCACAGAATAAGCAACTCGTGGAACCGCCGCTTCATGAAAAATTACATCATAACGCTTGTCCTTAATTGAATCAAGAACTGTTGGGTGAACAAAGTCTCCTTGAATAAATCTAGAGCCACTACTTTCCTTCAGTGAATCTCTAACAAATTCCAAATGACCATTTGATAGATCATCAACAATATCTACAATCCAACCTTCCTTCATAAGACGGTTTGCAATATTGGAACCGACAAATCCGGCGCCTCCTGTGACTAATGCTGTTTTCTTCATTACTTACATTCTCCCTGCTTTCCATAGCAACTTGCCGATCTGTCAATACGACTTCTTCTTGAGCTTTCACTAACATATTCAAGATTTGGCATAGTTTTGTTTACGATTCTCCAAACTTCTTTATTTGTAAAATCTTTCTTTATCTGATTTATATCATCTGATCCAGGAGGTCCACTAATCATAAATTCTATAATCAATGAAACTATGTCACAAATCTTTACCATCTTTTTAGTTTCATCATCAGGTGGCTCTATTCCCAAAAAGTTATAGATTCTTCCATCTATATTAGACTCAAGTTCATGAATTGCTTTCTTTACCTCTTTTGAAAAGTTCTTAATTGGGGATGGAATATCTCCAGTGTATGCTTCATGAAAATCATGAGTAAGAGCATAAATAAGTTTTTCAGCTGGATATCCTGCTACCGTCCAAATAATGGAGGTAAGAACAGTATGGTGTAACACTGTAAATTCAGCATTTCCATTACCTCCAAAACGAGGCTCCCTTCCTAAAAGCATTACGATATCAAATGGGCATACTATGCCCGATTCTCCATTGCTGGGTATTGGCGACAATTGCCCTGTTATAGTTCGCATGTTACTACTATACAATTCCCAAAATGGTTTCTACATCATTTTTCATAACATACTCAAAAGCTTGATCGTAGCTAATCAGAAAGTTCTTCATTAGATAATAAATGCATTCGTCGATATCTTGTAGTATTCTATCCATTTTCATAATTTTACTTTCTCCAATTTGTTGGACACTTTCTTTCGATTTCTATTGGTAGATTGTACTGAAATTCGCCTAGATCAATCGTTTTTGCATACGCAATCATTTTTTTGATCTCTTCACGAATCTCGCTACGGCTTTCCCATCCAAATCGTTCCTTAACTTTTTCAGAAGAACACTTGGCTTCCTTAACATCATTTAGTTTTTCAACAAAAACAAGCTCAGATTTAGAGCCAGTTTCTTCCAATATAATATTCGCTAGCTCTAGGACGCTCAAGTATGATTCGTCATCATCAGGGCCGACATTGAAAACTTCCTTATTATCAATGTCGCAGTCGAGCAACTGATCGGAAAAGCTAAAAACATCATGCACAAAAGAGAAGCTTCTTCGTTGACTTCCATCATTGTGAACAGTTAGTGGAACGCCCCTTAGTGCTTGAGATATAAATATGTTGATGACTCCACGCACAGGATCATCCCACCTAACATGGTTCCCAAATACGTTGTGAGGAACTATATGTGCAACCTCAAATCCGTAGAGATCGCTCATAACGTTGAAGATTTCTTCAGAAGCTATTTTAGCAATGCCGTATGGGTCAGCACCGCTTGTAGGTGTCTCTTCAGTAAAAGGCAAGTTAGGATTCTTTCCATATCTTGCCATTGAAGAGAAATTGTAGACTCTTCTAACGTTATTGTTCGCTGCTGCTGTCGCTATCACAACAGATGGATTGAATACACTTTCTGTTATGAATACTGGTGATACGTTCGAAAATCCTTCATAGGGTATACAGGCACAATGAAAGATGGTGTCTACGTTTCTACATAACATATTCATCATGTTTAGGTTTGAACAATCCACCCTCAGATCTTTTAGTTTATAGTCTCCGTAGCGGTGTACAAATACCATGTTAGAGCTTTCAGTTCTGTGTGAGTTCGAAAAATTGTCTACACCACGAACTTCATGACCCATGCCTTTAAATTTGCCTAATAAATAATTTCCAATAAGTCCGTTCGCACCAGTAATCAATATTCTCACTATGTAATCTCCATAATCTGATTCATCTTTGTAGAAAACCCTCTACCATTATAGTCAACTATTCCAAGATAACCTTTATTCTTCATCATTACTTGGTCTTCTGACCAGTCCCACAAGAAGACCCTCTCTACCTTACCAGATAGACCACTAACCTCTAATAACAGATATGGTTTCCCATTCTTTGTTTTTTTCTTGGTAAACCCTTCTAAAACAAACCAAGTCAATGCCATCGCCTTATCTGGAGGGAATTCGTTTATCGAAACGTAACCTTTTTTCAACAGTTTGTTTTGAGTCTTTTTTGACATAATAAGATCCAAATCAGTTTCTCCCAACAACTCTTTACTAATATTGATCTTTTCTTGCAGAGACCAATCTCTATCATCTGTTTCAGCCGCTAAGTCATCTAACTTTTGAACCTGTGTATCAAAAGTGCATTTCTTAAGCTTCTTTTTAGCAAGATCCCAATTGTCAATAAGTGTCTTGTGCATGTGAGCATAGTTCTTGAAAAGCTTATTTTCGCCAACACAATCAAGACTCTCAAAAGCACCTATTTTCACAAGGTTCGATACAACCTTCTTATTGCACTTGCTATGCTTCCATGAACCATCATCATCCCATAGGAAATTGTAAATGTTACGATATGGCCTCTTCCTTTTTATTTCTGTTACAGCAGCAACGCCGAGGCCCTTACAGGACACAAAAGATGGCATGAGCTTCTTCTTACCTTCAAGAATCGTCCACTTTCCATCAGCATAGTTTACGTCTATCTTAGATAAGTCATAACTAAAACTTTTCAGCTCTGATATTGCAGAAGCCTTATCTTTCACATTATTTACTTGAGACTCAACATACGAACAAAGCCATTCAGCTTCATAGTATGTTAGTAGCCATGCACAAATATAAGAATTGATTGCGTAAGATACAGCGTGACTCTTATTGAATGAATACTTAGAGAATTCTTTAATGTTATCGAATAATGTTTGAGAAACATATTTCTCAATACCGTTAGACAATGCTCCTTCGACAAATTGTTTTTCTAGTTTTATTGTCTTATCATAAAGCGGCGTTCCTGGGATTGGTTTTTTAGATACAACCTTTCTCAAGGTATCGCAATCATCCAAATTCATTCCACCAACTATGTTGCCAAGACTCATTGCCTGCTCTTGAAAACAAAGGTGTCCGAATGTGGGCTCTAAGACTTCCTTAATTTTTTCATGTTGATAAACAACAGATTCGGGATTCGCCTTTGACTTAATGTATTTCATATGAACGCCAGCACCCATTGGTCCTGGTCGATAAATTGATGTCAACGCAGCAATTTCCACAATCGATGTGGGTTTAGCTTCTGTAAAAAACTTTTGAGTATCTACAGTTGTTACCTGAAAAGTACCAGCATAATTTCCATTATGATAAACGTTCTCATAAACATTTTGATCATCTAAGTCAATGACGTGAGGATCTAGATGCTCACTATACCAATCATAAACATCACTAAATTTTGGAGACTTAATTCCTTCATGCCTTTGAAGAATTAGCTCAATACATCTCTCAATAATAGAAAGTGTTTCTAGTCCTAGAATGTCATACTTGACCCAACCCAGTGGCTCAAGAAAATCCTTTGTCCAAGGTGTTTGCTTTACCTTTTTAGACAGAATGACAGGCATTCTGTCGACAATGTTCTCTGACAAAATAATTCCACCAGCGTGGCGACCAATTGCTTTCTGCTCTCCTCTTAACTCTTTAATATGCTCTCCAACCAATGGGTACTCTTCAATAAAGCTTGCAAACTTCAAAGAGTATTTCATAGCATTATCAAAATCTATCTTTACTTCAGACTTATCTATATTGTCTTTTTTAGCACCCTGAATAATGTCAAAGTCGACATCTTTCACTGCCTCATTAGATAATACAAATTCTATTCCATAAAATTTTGCAATATCTTTAGTCAAAGACTTTAGTGATAAAGTATTGACATTGCTAATCGCAACAACATTATCTTCACCAAATTTTTCAGCCAACAATTTCCTCAACTTGTCTCTATCAGAAACGTCTGAGTCGACATCTGGCAAGTCCTCTCTATTCTTTGATAGGAACCTAGAAAACAAAAGTCCATACTTGATGGGGTCAATGCCTGTAATCTCTAAACAATAACACACAAGGCTTCCTGCGGCCGAGCCACGTCCGAAGCCACAAAGCATATGATCTCTAGCGAGATCCATAATCGCCTTCATCGTCAAGAAGTATTTTGCAAACTTCTTTGACTTAATCATCTTCAATTCTTCTACCAGTCGATCAAGATATTCCTGATTGTCAGAAAATCCTCTCTTTTGCAAGCCAGAATAAGCCATACGAGCTAATGCCTGCATTGGCTTCTCTCCTTCTGGAACGGTATATCCAGGAAGCTTAATCTTTCTATCTGGCTCAACATCACCAATAAGCTTTGTTGCTATATCGTGAGATCTTTCAATTGCACTACATACAATCTCGTCATTATAGAAATCGAACTTATCTCTATGTAAAAGATACTCATCCCACATCTGATCCGCATTTTTTGGATAAAGTTCACACTTTAAGTCATCTACAGATTGAGGCAACAATTCATCAGATGCTGGTCCTGGGCGTAGTCTTCTATATAATTCCCTGGCTTTCCACTTATCAGTACCAGGATAGTGACTATCTGCTGTTGCCGTAAGCGGAACCCCTGTTTTCTTTGCAGCTTGAAGCAATAGATAATTTACAGCGTGTTGAGGGTTCAGCTTATTGAACTGAAGTTCCAGAAAGAAATTCTCTTCTCCAACAGCATCAACGAATTTGTCAATAAGGTTTTCGAACTTAGGCATAATAATATGCTCATACTCTTTTGCATGATCAACAGAGAGATCTTCCCAATCCACATCTGGGATTGAATCGAACATTTCATAAGCAAAAGGTCCACCAAGGCAAGCTGTCAACACAACAAGGTTTCCGTTAGCCTTTTCTTTCAATCTTCTCATGTCAATTCTTGGAAAGAAGTATTGACCTTTTACATAACTAAAAGAAATTAGCGAGAATAGATCTTCTAACCCTTTAGAGTTCTTAGGAAGGACAACTAGATGATGTCTTCTTCTTAGTGGGTTTTTTACTCTTTTTTGACTTTTTGAGGACGATTCATCTTCAACAGTTATTGTTGAATCTTTTTCGTCCTCGATATCGATCTGTCCCTTGTTTTTATTTAGCTTTTTCTCCTCATCTATTCTGGTCTTTAGCTTGGCCCAGTCATCTAAGTCAGGATGAAAATACGCTTCAACACCAGGAATGTATTTGAAATTTTTTCCATCCTTTTTTAATTCGTTATATTGTTTAAATGCGGAAGCGAAGGAATTCATGTGACCATGTTCAGTGATCGCCATCCCTTCGCCGCCGTTTTCTAACACAAAATCAAAATGCTGTTTTGGGCTTCCCATGCCATCAAAGGCAGAGGCTCCCGTGTGAGCATGTAGACCAAAGAACTTCTTAGGACGGACCATTCTGGTCTATTCTATCAAGTCTCTCTTCCAATTTGCGAATTTCTTCATACATTTCTAGACAAAAATTTATATGAGGTGGATTCTTCGATCTGTCAACATGAAAAATTAGTTTTTGTCCATTTAAGTTTATGAAACTAGTTCCCTGACTCATCCTTTGGGTGTTTCTAGCAGCAGATGCTTGCTTTCCAAATATTGGATTATTTTTTATTGGATTATCAGGATTTACTTTTTCTAGCTCACCCTTCATCAAAACTAACACTTTGAGACCATGACTCTTTGCTTCTTGAATCATGTTCTTTGTTCCTTTCGAAACACCATCCCAAATAATCAACGCAGCATCTGCGTTCTTAGCCATCACAGCATTTCTAATATGGCCAGCAGCTTTTCCATACAAGTCCCACTTTGCAGGGTACTTCGCTATAGGAATATTGTTTTCAACAGCCCAGCGCTCACCTAGCGTATCAACACCTTGTGCACATCCAGAAACAACTTCAGATATTTCCCAAGAAACTTTGGCGATGGCAATTTGAAGCAGGGAGTAGTTTGTTATATCCCTACCCCCTGCTATAATGGTTTTTAAACCACTCATGTTATTTTATTGAACGAACCCTGGCTCTCGACTCTGTTGTTCTTTTTGAGCTTTCTTTGAGGCCTCTTCTGCTTCTCCAATAAGCTTCTTAATCTCCCTATCGAAACCGTCCTTATACTCAGGATCCAGAACTAACTTTCCGTCACTTGGTGATACCTTAAGGCTTCTAAGTTGCTCAGTAATGTCTCTTTGAAGAATAATTGCAAGTTGAAGTAACTGAGCTATGTGTGCAACAACTGTATCGTCTAAATTGTAACTTTCTTTATTTTTTTCCATCTTTATTTTCCTTTTTTAATTCACTAGTTCTAAACTCGACTAATTTATTATTATACCATCGAGCTTTCTCATAGTCCTGATCTCTCTTTCCCTTATACTGAGATCTTGACATGTATTTAATAATATTTCCCAACAAAAATCCCTCAAACTGATCAGAGCTTAGTTTGGCTTGAAGGTAATCTATACATTCAATTCCACCATGCTTATAGTGTGAGGGTGAGTTGACCATATCAACTTTAGATTTGTCACTAACCTTCTTTTTAGTGACCTTCTTCTTGATTGCCATAATCTATGGTATCAAAGATATTTGGTTTTTTATGTTTTTTTCAATTTTGTTCTTAGAATGTTCATCTCTGAAGCTATTCTAAAAATTGTCGCTACAGCTTCACTTTTGATTCTTTCAAAATTGTTGTCTAAAAATTCAACATAATTCCCAATAGCTGCCAACTCCTCACTATTATGTTTCGAAAAATCAATAGAAAAACGTATTGTGAAAACCCCATAATCTGCTGTTTCTTTGCTTTCTGGGATGATTATGTCAAACCAAACACCCTCTCCAGAAATCGGAACACCAGCTCCACCAACCTCTTCCTCAGTATGCCCTTCAGAATTTGTTCCTGGTATTAGGATTTGCTTTAGACTTCTTCCTTGAGCAACGTCCAATGCTTTTTCTAGCATTTCCTTGCTAAAATTTATTTTTAGCTGACGCAGCAACGCACCGTTTGTTGTTAGAATTACATATTCTCCAAAATCTAGAATTCCATCTTCGGTTTCAATTGTGTCTTCATCTAGATCTATTTCAAAGTTTTCATACTGATTCTCTTCAATCGTATCATCAAACGCATGATCTATTCCCGTCTCATCTAAGACGCCTATTTGAATAAGATATCCTCTTATCGCCTTCGCAATTTTTGGAACTTCTTCACTAGCCTCCCTCAAATCATTCTCTATAAATTCTCTAAATTCATCAGGATGCCCAGCATTATTGTTAGGATAAAAAGAGAATACGAAATGAGCACTATTTTCAGCATATCCCCTATTATAATCAACATACTCCAAGATTGAATCTATACGAGGCTCTATATAATCCATAAATCTTGAGATATCAATTACCTTTTCTTCTTGAATATCTAATTTTGGTGCAGGAACTCTTAATTGTGCACTCCACATACCATATGGACCCTCTCCGTCATCTTCGATATCCCAATCTACACTTACATAATCTATATCTCTAGCTTCATTACCAAACTGATCCATTTCTTCTATAAACTGTTCAAGAAGTCGAGTTCCTGAAACATCTCCATAATACCTATCTGTTGAAAAGAAATTGTTCATCAATTCTGCTGACGCTGTATCAGAATAAGAACCACCTGCACGTGTATACTCTGACATTTCGGGATATTCTATATCTCCATCTTCATCAGTAAATTTTTCTTTTTGTGTTTCAAATGACCATTTAGTTACAGCATCAAGAAATCCATCAATATTGGTTCCATAAACAGATGTCTCTGGTAGCATAAGATTGTCACCACTATCATTATGATCAAATCTTCTCAACCTAAGTCGTGCAGAAGGAGATATTCCCTCGATTCCACGAGAATCATCTTTAAATATCTCTTGCTCGTTTAGATCTACACCCTCTAGATCTGTTGTCATTACTAAGAAAGCAACGCCGCCGCCGTCTTCAGCCTCATCTATCGCACATTGAAAATATGAACCACCTTCGGAATGACAGGAACGAAGATTCTTAAAGTCACTCATTCTAACAATGTCAATAGGGGAACGAGAAATGATAACTGAATAGCCTCCACCTTGCTTATTGTATCCATTTACAAATCTCTCATATTCTTTCAGATGTTCAGACTTGTTTGCACTCTCCTCTACAAATTCCCTATTCTTCTCAACAACATCTTTCCACATGCCTTTTAGTTCTTCCATTTCAGATACGGTAGGTTTTACTGACCATCCAGGTAAGAAAACCATCCCGCCCAGTCGATACGGATCGAAATTACTTACATGTCTCAATGCACGCAGCGCCGCAGCATCAGATATGTCTTTCAAATCAGATTCCGGCAATGAATCCATTGATGCATATTTTGAAAATTCCAGAGACTTCTCTCCCACAAGACCTGCC
>Ga0222676_1000121_pt1 | contig 33360 bp, 65 predicted proteins | sample AntAcemetagen870_FD_179815 | JGI IMG/M metagenome (GOLD analysis project Ga0222676, IMG submission 179815) | Saline water microbial communities from Ace Lake, Antarctica - #870 | ecosystem: Environmental > Aquatic > Non-marine Saline and Alkaline > Saline | place: Antarctica: Ace Lake...
TTCTTCCTCCTCCTTCGTCCTGTTTTTAGGACACCTTATTAAGAACTGTTTTAAACAACCTACTGTTAAACTTTTATGTTTTTGGTAACTATTTTTTACAGTTTGTCAATTACTTTGCTTATTTAGAATTTTTACAAATAGAGTAGTTTATTGACAGGTCCAGAAGGATAGGTAAGTAAGGAAGGTAAGGAATGTAAGGACTTTTTAAAGAGTTGTATATATATCTACAAAAGTTTCATATAACCTGCCTACCTGCCTACCTGGTGTGAAGATCCAGGATCCGGTGCGAAGCATTAAGCCAGTGCGAAGCATAAGAGAGGCCTATATTTTTATTTAGAATGTATCTAAACTTTAAAAACAGTAATTGCCTTAATTTTTAAGCTATATTCGTACTAACATAAAAAGATAAATATTATGACACCAACAGAATTTTTAAGAAGCAGAAATATAGTTGCCAAAAACAAAAGTGATTTAATGATAGGATTTGATAATGGCACAGAAGAAAGTTTAATAGAACTACTTGAAACTTATCACAAAAGCGAGTTAAATTTATTAACTATACTTAGTATTAGCAACCAAAGGAAACTGTTAACTGCGTATGAGGTTTATAAACGTGGTGAAATTCCTGACGATAATTGGGATATTGACTTATTTTTAGGAATTGCAAAAAGCAGTTTATAGTTGCTAACGAATAGAATAAAAACAGTAGTGATATGAAAGAACAAATTAATGATTTACTGCTAAAAATGCAGAGCGGAGAAAACTGTATAGGAGAAACGGCTAACGAGCTATTGATTTTATACAGTGTTATAAATTGGGTGGCGTTTGATTGGATGAAAATTGAAACAAGACCAACTAAATATGGCAAATACTTAATAACTAGAAAAGATGGTAAAATACATTGGGAAACTTGGAATGGTATCGGATGGGCTTATAATCATAACGAAATTAGATTTTGGGCAGAAATTAATCCACCTTGTTGCTAACGACCTTAATAAAATGAGTAGTGCATCTTCACTACACTTGGATAGAAGCAAAACGGCTGCAATGCACTATTCAATTTATTTATTGTTAGCAGCTTTTAAATTTAATATTATGAGATTTTACAAAGAAAGACACGTTGAAAGTAAGTTTGGAATTGGACTAAAACACAAATGGTTTTGGATAAGGGTTGGTAAATGGAGTTCTCAAATAAATGCAGGAAGTATTGATAACTGTTAATTGTTGCTAACGCCCAAATATGTGCCTTGTAATCCCACAAGGATTATGGCATATATTGGATGTTATAAATCCATTAAACAGTTTATAGCCGTGTGCCCTCCGATTACTACACCGCAGCCGATAGCTTGTTTTTTGAAGTTCTTAGCGTATGCAGCAGCGTATGAGCTACTATCTACTCCACAACCTACTTGCATACCAAACACTTTAAAGTTCTTGCCTACCGACCACTCAGTGTATGCCTGAGTATGAATGTGACCTTGTACAGTAGACATCATATCATTTTTACACTTGGTGCGAGCAGTGCCACCTTCTCCGTGTACATATTGCACGCCATCGTAGCATACTTGGTCAGCCCAGTTCCAGTTAGTCCCTAGTACTTCATTATAGTCTTTAATCCATCGAGCAGGTATTTGGCTATCAAAAGCCTTACGCATTATTATTCTGTCGTGGTTTCCTATTGTAACGTCTGCTACTGGGAACTCTTTTGCCCATTTTGCTATCTCTTCAATAGCAAAGTCTAGCTCATCCCCTCCACCTAATCCGTCAGGGTCGGCAGTATGAAAACTAGAGTAATGATTATCTATTATATCGCCCATAAATACAACTTGATTGCAGTTATAATTTGCGTATGTTTCTTTGCAAAATTCAAAGTAGCCTTCTAAAGTGAAGGGGGCGTGTAAGTCTCCTATGACTAAGATACGTTTCTCTTCTTTTGTGATGCTTTGGAACGCTTTTAAGCGATTGCCATTTAGTCGGGGTCTAATATCCCTCATCAGCAACATTAAACGATGGACACGCCTTGTTACTGTATTCGTTGTGAGCGTGTATGGATATGTCTTTGTGTTGCTTCTTTAGCTTATTGACTAGTTTTGTCAGTGCTTTCTTTTGTTCATCGGTTCTAGTGTCTTTTGGTTGCATCTTATCATCCACTCCTCCCACATAACACACACCAATACTAAACTTATTTTGACCTAAACAATGAGCACCTACTATTTCAACTGGTCTGCCTTCCTTAACACTTCCATCAAGCTCAATAATATAATGGTAGCCTATGTCTGACCAACCTTTATCAGTATGCCAGCTTTTTATCTCTTCCATCTTTACGTCTCTACCCTCTGGCGTGGCAGAGCAGTGAATAATTACTTTGTTAATCGGTCTCATAATTTTATTAATTAATCGCATAGTTGAATTTTAAAGTTAATATTAATAAATACAAAGTAATAGTATTGTAGTCGTTATATTCATCAGGAGCAATATATTCCCACCCTAAAGCGAATCTGTCGTGTGGATAATGAAATGCAAGTACTATTTCCCAGTTCATTTCAGTTCCTTTTTTACGTCTTTAATTTTGTTGATAATTGTCTTAAATTTTTCTATGAAAGAATAACCCTTTACTTTGATAAAGGACTCATCCATAGACTTAACCTCAATAGAAATCAAAACCAAAGACACTAATTTAGTAGATATAAAAGCGATACTAATAACGCTTAAAGTCATTTCGTTAATAATAAACACGTCAGAGGTAAAAACTAACATAACGACTGCCACGTAGCTCAATATCTTAGGGATGAAGCCGTGACGAAACTTCTTACTAGTTATTGGCTCTCCTATTTTCTTAGATTTCCAAAGACCGAAACACGTGTCTATGATTGTAGCTAGTGCGACCAAAAGGATTATCCCTTTTATAGGAGCAAAAAACAATATTACCGCCCCCAGAATTGTGCTAAAATATATTTTCATTTATGCCTGCAAATGTATGGTCTGGTGTTTTTGGCGACACTTCTTGCTTATAGTAAGGGGGTTCTTCTATACTCCAAAGAATGTCTACCAAGTAGCCGCTTATAATAGTGCTTACTTCGGTTTCTTCATTATAAGACTGCTTGAAACCCAGCTCTACTATTGAACCATCTTTGAAAGACTTGTTACCCTCTTCATCTGTAGCGTAGTGCTTAGACAATGTTTTGAGCATCGCAGCCCTCGTTTTAAATTCGTATCTTAGGTGCATTATAGTGTAGTTAATTCTGCCATTTGTGTATCTGTAAGGTAAGTATTAAAAATTGCTAAACCTTTTACTTTTCCACTCCATTGAGAAGTTCCATTCCCCCTAGAAAAAGATAATTGATTCAAAGTGTTTGCAGATAAAACAGAACCGCTTGTATCTTCTACTTCTTTAACCCCATTTATCCATAGAGAAAAATCATTTACCTTATATCGTATTGCGATAGAATTTAAAACAGTTCTGTCTGTCAAAGTAAAGTCCATAGATGCCTGATTGCTATTATTTTTAACATATTGGGCGACCACGTTATTTGTCGCAGATGTGTTTCTTATGACTATTTCGTTATCGTCACTACCATCAGATAATGTAATATACATATTGCCCCCAGAAGCAGAAAAAACAGACATTTCCGCATAAAACACACCCTCTTCTGAATTAATCACAGAAGATAGTCCGCTTGTACTACTTGAATCTGCCGTTCTTGTAACCGTACTACCTGCTGTGGGTATGTAGGATGTAGGGTATGAGCCGAGTTCTAGTTGAGCTCCGAATACGTATACTCCTGACGTTCCGTCGCCAGTGTAGGAATTTACATCATCTGCCTCTGTTAAGTAAATCCTACTTGAAGCTACAACCGTTGCTACAACATCGCCTATTGAAACTCGATACCAGCCATTTTCTAAAACTTCTGCGTTATAGCTCGAGGGTAATCCGTTACCAAAAGCATCTGTCCCAAATGTTCCCGTTGCTAAATCGAAATTTACACCCTTGCCAATTTGTTGAGAATATATAATTATATCACTTCTTTCGCCAGCTTTAATATAGCAGGAAAATGTTATATTATCCCCTATGCTATAGCCCCCAGTTAAAGTTTGTGTGGTTTGATGACTACCCGTACTCGTATCCTCAACCAACTTAAACGCCCCCGTTGGGCTGTCTGCACTCGGTGAGGTTTGCCCACTTACAACCGTTGACCCTGATTTTGTCCAATACGCATTACTAAAGTCCTCGCTATAAGTAATCAAATTAGTTCTTTGTGGCTCTAAAAGCAAAGAGCCACATCCACCACCCTTGTAGTCTATTCGGGGAGTATTGATAGCCACGCTTTCTATTAATCCATCTTCGTTTACTCTAGTAGCCGTTGTGCTGCGTGAGAATGATAAATCTCCGCTGCCGTCACTTGGCACTACACTATATAGTTTACTAGCCTTATAACCGCTAGGTATCATTGCTAGACTTACGTCATCTAATACACCTATTTTATTAAGCCTATTTAATTCAGAAGTGACGCACCCCTCACCCTCCATAATGCCACCGTCAGCGATTACTCGCTTACGGAACACACTAGCCAACAAAGCCCCTAGACTAAGACCTAAGACTTTGCCATATTGAAACCCAAAGCCAAACATTAAGAGCCTCCTTTTATAGCGAACCCTGAACCGCTTGTAAACGTTGCTGCTGTGATAAATTCTCCATTAGGCGCTGCTATAATCATACCAGCAGATAATGCCTTAGAGCCTATGCCTATGCCTGCAACGAGGTCTGTACCATTAGAGCTTACCATTGTAGCTATTACCGCCTCCTCATTGATTACTATATAAATATAGTTGTCCGTAATTGTGGCACTGGCTATGGCTGCTGATGAATCTACGAACTTCTGTCCGTTTCGTGCGATTAATAAATCTGTTTGCGTACTCATATTATTTTTATTTTAAATTGTTTTTAATTTCTTACTGGTATCTTACATCTAGCATATCCGTAGCTAGTACTCAAACTCATATTAATCGAAGCCCCTGAATATAGAGAATCGAAACGCTCCGTAAAAGGTTGTATGCTCCACGTCTTATTTAATACTACGTGCAAGTCTTTGTCTGACCAGCTCGCCTTATTGAAGTTTTCAAATATGCTCATTATGTCTAAGGCTATAAGGCTGCACTCATTCTGTACGGTCACTTCGTTACTCTCTGTGTTAAGCTCTGTAACGTTGTCGCACAAGAACATATCTATTGAGTAGTCTATTCCATTAAATCCGTTTGGGCTTATGTTTGCCACATCATAGATAAGATAGCTCCCTGAAGGTGTCTTAGTCAAGTCTATATCAAATATATTACCTTTTAGGACAGTATTTATTTGAGGATGCTCGCTTGCTATCCCTTCCATTATTGTCACTAGGTTTTTTATGGTTAAACTTTTCAAGGTATTTCTTTAATCTATCGGCTTTTAAACTATGAACTGGCTTCTCCATTGTGTATCTTGCTCAGGGTATACCACATCAACGCCACTTGGGGGAGTAGCGTATAGTGGATAATTGGCATCATTTTCTTTTAAGAATAGTTTTAATTTTCTTCTGTAAAAATCGGCATTATCTTTGAATATATTCTTCGCAGTTATCAACTCGCTTTCCGCAAGAGGACTAAAGCCATCACCTGACTTTGTGCCTGCTCCCTTATTGGTTAGTTTGTACGTTCCTATACGTGTATATTTATGGCATACCTCCCACTTCAAAGCATCTCTTAAATAGTCTTTGATTAATGTCTCATTTGCTGATGATACTGTGCCTGCTTTTATCTGAGCTAGTACTTCATCAAACAATGCAGAGCCTAGTATAGGTCTTACAAATGTATTTTGAGTACTATCAATCAAAGGCTTTAAGTAGCCATCGTCTACGTTGTAATGTAGTACCGTATTTTCTTTAGTAAAAGCTGGGCTTATTATTAATATCATTTTTTCTTTACTATTACTTGCTCCCAAATATGACGGCAAAAAGGTATTGAGATATCAGTTCCTTTTCTTCTGTACCACCCTCCACGAGCTAACCAAACGTCTGTTACATCAGCAAAGCCGCTAGACTTCATGTCGTTTCTACGAACCTCAATTTCTTTCTTGGTGTATAGCTTCTTTTTAGCTACCATCTTACGGCAGAAGTCTCTTGATGTACTCCCTTGCTTTAAAGCAGGTGCAGACTTTCTTAGTACATATCTATACTTAACTTCTGTCTCAGGTATATCAATACTTTTTGCTACCTTATCACCTAATGGAGTAAGCTCTATTTTGCTCCCTTCTATCTCTATCAAATTTGAAGTAGAGAGTATATTTATTGATCCTAATAATTGGCTAAAATCTAAATCTAGTAGCTCAGATATTCCACTTGCAGCTATTAATGGATTTGTAAGTATAGCCTTTAAGACTTTCTGAATGATAGTCTGCTCCTCTGTGGCGAACTCGATAGGGCTGCCATCATTGTCATAGCAAATATCAAACGCATCTACTACATCATAATCACTCTCACTTACTCCGATGTCATTAAATAGGTGGCTTATGTCCTCATCATCTGAGAAGTGGCTGCACATACCAATATTTGTACTCCCATCGTCTAACAACTTACTAGCCGCCTGCTCTGATAGTCTTAGGAACTCGACTAAGAACGCAAGCCCTTGCCCTCTCGTTAGTACCTCAGTTTTCACTTGCTCCACAATAGACAAGGCAGATGCTATTTGAGCACCGTTATAAGATGCGTCTTTTTGTGCTGCCTCCGCATCTACTTCGCCCTCTATTATCTGCGGAGCTTCTCCTTCTTGCGTAGGTTGTACCACGCTAGTCTTGTCGTCATCTAATTCTAAGCCACTCTGCTGGTTTATTAATTGTCTTATCTCATTACGGTTCAAGTTAGCTAGTATAATGTCGCTAGTGAGGTCTATGGTATCAATAGGTTTAAGTGGTATTATTTCAATGCTCGTATTTTGTATCTCTAAAAAGGCTAATTTTTTTACAGTTCTAAGGATAGTGTTTTGTCTCTCTTGGATATAAGTATTAGTGAATATCTCATAAGCTAAATCAAGCTCATTTCTCGCTCCCATTTGCCCAGCCTCTTTTACTCCAAAAAGTATTGGATTAGTTACACGGTGACCGATGAAAATAGACTCCTTTACACGGTTACTCATACCAATATAACGCTCGTGCAAATCGTTACCATTCATAGAGTGAATCTCTGATGAGTTCTCTTTTGATGGTGAAAATAAATGTACTATTTTGTTACCCGTAGCCTTACCGAACTTTTCTTGAAACGCTTTCTCAAATGACTCGCTCTCTTCTTTAGTTTCGGGTGAGCCGTTGTTGTGTTGTATTAGCGTACCGCCTACAAATCCATTAGTCACCTCATTTAGCCAGTAGTCTCCTATCTGTACGTCTGTCTTTATCTCAGCAAGTGAGCCTACATACACTGGCAAAGGGTAGTATTTGAAATTAGGTCTGTAGTCTGTGTGGTATATTACACCTCTTTTTTGGTTCGGGTCTGTTGGTCTATACTTTTGAAGGTGCTTTATGTCAGGCCTTGAGTTCCTTACTCCCTTTTCTGTAATCCAATCGTCAGAATATTGCAAGCTTCCATCTAGTCCTAGTCGTATATTAGCAAAATCTAGGTGGTGGTATTGGTTTCCTGCCGTGGTTCTTATTACTTCAATAGCATAACCGTTAAAAAGTTCGTAATCTAAGCATAACCGCTTCATTAAACTAGTCCAATCCTCATCTATATTGGCAGAACTTAGCCATTTTTTAGCTGCTAGGTCATCACTATCAAGTCCATTCCCTACAATATAGCCTACTTTCCCATTAATTATAGCGTTGTGAGTAGAACTATCGTTGTATAAATCTATGAGTTCAAAGGGATATAGGTTATCCGCACCAAAATAAACTATGTTTTGGCTCTTTTTTTCTAAGAATTGCGGCACTTCTGCGGATGCAAACTCTGTGACTATTGGAAAATTACTCATAAATTATAGTTTCTTGTGTATCTGTGTACGAATATACGACCTCAGACTCTTGTTTTAATCTTAATATGCCTCTCTGTATAACTATTCCAGTCGTACCGCCAGGGGTTGTGGCGTTAATAATTGAATATGGATAGTCCCCGTTATTCGGCAAAGCTATTGTAGCGTTTGCAAGGTCTTGTATGCCCTCTATTAATGTAAACGATACATACCTATCATTCACGCTAGATGGTGCAGCTAAGGTCACGTCTACGGTGTACTCAGAGCTTTTAATGGTCATAGTATAATAGGGGTCGACAACCTCATTAGAGATGTTGCAATAAATATAATTGGTCGTATTTTTTTCTATTATGTCCATTTTTGAATTAAAAAAAGCCCACCACATAATGCAGTGGACTTATAAAAAAAACTATTTTTTTAAGCTGGTTGAAATGCAGTCTCAGAAGTAACTAAAGTCAAAGGCTCGGACTCCTGAGCTTGAAAAGAAAGGGAGTACCCATTTCTATCTCCTAAAGCCGTTCCAGTTCCATTGTCTCCAGCGGTTAGTCTTGCACCATTCACTTCTCCCATTAACCAATATGCTCCATTATTATCCTTGATTATAATAGAGAGCTTGGCTCTTGCTAACATTTTGACTTCATTACGCTTAGCACTGTCCATCTTATTCAAGACGTAAGTACAAGTCTGGTCAAAAAAGCTTGTTCCGTTTTGGTCGTTTACGGTAGGATTGTCATTCATTACAGAAGCAGCTCCCTGAGCGTTGGTAGTTTCGTACTTAAAGTACGCTAGACCCGTGCCAGTTATGGCAGACGCTTCACCAGTGGCGTTTTTAGCTACTGCAAAATCGGTTGGCATATTAGCAAACCAAAATTCAGCGATACCACCAGTGCTATCATTACATCCTACTGCAAAGCCAGTTGTTAGTTCACACGCCATAGATTAAGAAGCTAGTGTAAATTCAACTATCTCATTAGGGTAAGCAACTTGCAAACCTCTTTTGAATTTCACTCTGTAGTAAACCTTATCGTCTTTCTTGTCGTACCACATATCAAACTCCTCTTCATCGTTTTGTAAATCAAAACCTAAGATAAAGTTTTCCTGAGTACCTAAGAACATTCTATTTGTCCCGTCAAGTCCAACAACTCCTACAAGTTTAACGTTCTTCCCTACTACCTTAGTAACGTAATCAGTCCACTCAGTAGCATCTACATTGAATAGATTTTTTGCATTTAAAGTATCTACATACTTGTCAAAGTTATCTTGTCCAATAAACAATACTTGGTTAAGTGCAGACTTTAATTTTGCAGGTCTTGCATTACATATATCCTTTACAAGAGTGTCAATGTTTCCACTCGCTCCTGATGTGATTGCAGTTGCAGCGGTAGCGTTTCCATCTACGGCAGTAGTTGCAGCGTCAATAGTCTTAATCAGACCATCATATCTATTGATATATACGTTTGCACTCCCAGTGTCTCCTTGCCAGTCAGCAGTCTCGTTTTGCTCCATTATAGTAGAGAGTATGCTAGTAGCTATTTCAGCCTCAAAGCTCATAGACTCAGTTTCTGAGTTACCTGCTGCAAGTAGCATTTGTGTATATTTAGGAATTAAATCCTTCATACAAAAACCACTGTAATAAGTGATTTGCCCTACTGTGATATTTCTATCTGTAAAAGCTACACCTCCTGATGCTGATGGTGAACAACCGCTACCATCTTGCGGAAAGGCAGTCACTGCCAATAGGTGAATTGCGTCTGTTTTCTTAACTCCTGACTGTAGGGTAAAGTAGTCGCTTGACGTTTTCTCAAAATATAATCTAGAGATAAGGTCGGTACTGTTTTGGTTTACGTAATCCGTTAAACCTGATACATCAAAACTCATTTTTATTATTTACTTATTATTAATTGCTCTAATTACTGCTCCCATCTTAGCCGCTTTCTCGGCTCTTGTGATTGCTTTAAACTCTGTCGGCTTGCTTGCAGTAGATACTTCGCTCTTTGCGATTTCTTCTAACTCAGTGCCTACCTTTGAAAGTGTTGCTTTGAACTCTTCTTTCATTTCTTCCTTTGCTGCCACTACTGATGCAAGCTCTAATCTTAAAGCCTTGTTGTCAGCGTTTACAGTATCAAGTGATGCAGTAAAAGCCTCAGCATACTTTGCCATTGCTTTTTCTATAAGTCCGTTAAGCATTTCAGAGGTAAACTCATTGTCTACTTCTGCCTCTACTACTTCCTCACCTACTACCTCAATACTTACTACAAGACCGCCAGCAGTCTCTATAATAGTACCGTCAGATACTTCGTGAATACCATCAGGAGCAGCTACTTCACCTTCTGGCAATACTACTGTAAGAGCAGTGCCTTCGGTTAGTTCGCCTTCCCATTTTACAATCGTACCATCTACAAGCGTAGATTCACCAAAGTTCTCTTCGGTTGGCACTTCCTCAGTCTCCGCTTCTGCAAAAACTGATTTAAGCGTTTTTATCACGCTTTCTAGATTTATTTTATTCATTGTTTTAAATTTATACGGTTCTAAGTCAAACACCCCCTCAACACTAAAGCCTTTTAAAAGACCATCTTTCTTAACCTTTGCCCAAGCCTCGTCATTATCTACTTTTGCAGCGATAAACCAAGTACCATCTGCTACGTTTTCAAAACCAGAAGGAGCTGAGATACCAAGCTCGGCATCGGTTATAAATGATTGATAGATATATACACCATCAAGTATCTTAAATGAGTTGTGTTGCTCGTTAAAGTTGTTGTGCTTATTCTCCTTGAATAGCTTTTGAACGAGTGCTTTGATAGTTTCTTTTTTGAATATAGCGTAATACTCACCTCTTTCATCTCTTCGATATATAGGCAAATCGGGTATCATTGCAGCACCCATTACTATTCTCTTCTCTTCATTGATTACTTCAAACTTATGGTTTGCGAATGCTTGATAGTTTAAACCTATGGCAGGAGTATCCACAAGGGCAATAGCTTGAAGCCCTTCGACATCTTCGCTCAGTTTAAATTCAATTAAAGGTAAGTCCACTACTTATATGTACCAATGTATGGATATATGGGCAAATGAGGCCGTTAGCTATTGGACTACTACCGCCCTAGAGTAAATGCCTTCTACATTTCTGGTAACGTTCCTTATATCCGTCTCCGTTACTATGACCTTAGTCGCTTGTTGACCCGTATCTACACTTGGATTTGCGAACCCTCTCGGTTGGTTGCCTGCGTTGTTGCCTGATAAACTTAATGGGGGTGTTGAGCTTCCTCCTCCATTAAATTGTGTTTTTGATATAGTGGCTATTTGTGCCGCCCCAGTAGCCGCCACAATCCCAGCTTCCAAAAACTGAGCTCCCGTAGCTAATTTTAAAGGGTTGCCACCTGCCGTCAATGCGTTCGCCACACCGACAGATGTAGATATTATGGCTTGGCCTATTCCAAACGCTTTATTTAATTTAAACGCTTTCCTTTGGCTTTCTTCGTCTCCTTTAGCAAACGCGGTTACCAATCCACCAAGTGCGTTTAGCGTGCTTAAAGCTAATTCTACCCTTTGAGTTTGTAGTTTTTTGTCATTGTCATTTATCCTTTTATTCTGCTCAGACGTTTCATTTATTAAATCTGCATTCGCTTTTATGTTCGCTTGTCTACTTGCTTCCTTAAATTGGTCTAGTGCTATAATCGCGTCAATCTCTGCCTGAGTGCCTGCGTTTGCCAATTCTACTATACCCTCAAGTCTTAGCATTTCATCCTGCATTCTGTTCTCCTCAAGCTCCTTGATAGCTTCCAAAGATTTAACTTTGTTGTCTATCATTTCAGCATCGAATAAGGCTCTTGCATACGCTAAGTCAGACTCACTCTGACCTAGTGCCGCATTCATTTGTAAAAGCTCTCTATTAAGGCCTAAGTCATTTACTTTGTTTTCAGACCTAAGACCTTCGACTTGTGCAAGTACTCCTGCTTCGTTTGCCAACGCATTAATCAGGGCAACTTCTGTCTCTGTATTTTTGTTTTTATTTTTTTGAGCCTGAGCATTATCGACCTGCAAAGCTGCTTGTGCCAACATAGCCTTTTGTTGCTTTTCCAATACCAAGCCAAGCTCATTGTTTGCATTTATCCTATCAGTGATACTATTCCTTTCTTCATCTCTTATTTGTCTTTGCTTCTCTGCCTGTCTATCATACTTTTCTACTAGTAACCCTTGCCGTGCTGCTGCTATTTCAGCGGATTTAGCTAGTTCTACGTTTGTTTTTGCTTGCTCTATTGCAGCGGTCACGCTTATCTTAGAAATACCCTCAGTAGCTATTGCCACTACCCCACCTATTTCACTAGCTGCCTTGCCTAAGTTTTCTACTATATTTTTGCCTGCATCTGCTGCGTCTACTGCCGTCTCTTTGATTGCTAATGATGTCTCTGCAATCCCTGCCGTTAGCTCTTTTATTTTAGCCTCATCACCTCCTCCAAAAAAAGACTTTTCCCATCCTAGTTGTGCCTGCTCTATGGCTAATTTTATACTAAAGAATGATAGTTTTAGCGGTGTGATTGCTATGGTAAGCAAGCCCACAACTACGTTTTTGAGTCCATCAAATCCGTTTGAGGCTTTTGATACTTGCTCCACCGCCCCAACTAATGCACTCACTACATCTCCCATCACTATACTGATAGTCTCAGTAACTTTTGAGAAGGTGTCAATCACCTTTTGATTACTGCTAAGAGCATCAAACAGAAACTTAAGACCTGCCACTACCAAGCCGATACCCATAGCCTTAAACGCAGTACCTACCGCCTTTACGCCTTTGTTAAGTATCCCGCTACCTTTTGCAGCATCTTTTTGAGCTTTGCCAGTTTCCTCAAATCCTTTCTTTGATTTGCCTACTTCCTTATTTAAGTCGCTCATTGACTCCTCAGCTTTTTCGACTACGTGACCAAGGGCAATAAACTCATCACTGCCATCGTCACCCATCTCCTTCATTTGCTTCTTGACCATATCAAGCTGCTCATTTAACTCTGCTAAGGTAAGTCCTCCCCCTTGTATATTGATGAGTAATTCTAAGGCTAATTTTTTCGCTGACATTATATCGTAATTATTCTATAAACTAATTGAATATTTAAAGTAGTAGTGCCACTAAGGAACTCCATATTTGTAGCAGAGGTAAGATTAGCACCTTCGCCAAAAGGTAGCGTAGTAGGTGCATTCGAGTTGATAGTCATAAGCCCCGTTTTATTATTTGTATTAAAAAAAGTGCTAGGTATGTCTGCAAAAGAATAACCAAGAGTCTCAGATACTAAATCCACCTTATACCCAACTGTAGCAGATAAGCCATTGAGTCTTATGTACCCTCTAGTTATTTCATAAAATTGATTAGAGGCAAGCTCTGGGAGTATAGGCAAAGTGCTTGTGAGTCCTTCGAGTACAGAAGTAGGCAGATTTATATTGAGCAAATTGTCTACATACAAACCATTGGCATACACTTCTCCAGTAAATACATCTTTTGCAGGCGTGTTTATAAATGTAGTAGGGTTAATCACCCCAGAGTTACCTTGATACCTTGGGAGTAGGTCACCATTATCAAACGTCCCTATGCCACCCTCAGCAGGACTTACCGTTCCTGCAAATAATGTTTGAGGCTCGGACTTTAAAAATAGGCATTTTGTAGTATCGCCACTAGTAACATCGTAATCTTCTATCTTTAACAGTCGCCAATAAGCACCGTCAATGTAGTATTTTTTTCTAAAAGTAAAATTATGATAGTCAAATGGTCTTAGTGACACGTAACACTCGAGCAGTTTAGAGTCTTTATCTGTTATTTCTTTGATATTATTACTCCAAAACAAGTTAAAGCAGTTGTTATTTGGGTAATCAATCACATTTCCACCCGTATAGCTAAAGTCATAATAAAGATTTTTAGACACTCCCCAGTTAAGGTCGAACGTAGGAGCATAAGGATTGTCTAAATGCCCTGCATAAGGGTAGTCGCTGTATGTAAATGTGGCAGCAGTCGGGCTTTGTGCATATAGCTTCCAAGGCTTAACAGTAGAAAGCAGACCCCCGACATACAAAATCCTAGGTTTGCCAGCCGTTTCACTCCTAAACCCGTCATCGCCTACAAATTTAATTGAAGTAATTACTCTGTCATTGAGTTGATATTGGCTTTCTAGTGGACTAGCAGCTATTACCGAAGAGATAGTTTTGGTAGAGGTGTTAAAATCATTATCTACATCAAAAGTGTAGCTGCTGTAAGACTCTTGGAAGGTGTCTTGATACAGCGTGTTTAAGCTATCTTTGTCTTCTAGGTCGGTAAAGATATACTCTCTAGCTGTTAATGCTCCCAAAGGCTTCACGGTGTAATCCTTAGACCTATCTACCATCTCAGTAACATCTACACTTTCATCTGTGAAGTAATCGTCTCTTGGTTCTATTATTACCTCATTGTTTTCTGTATATTCGATGTAAAGATTAAACCTCTTAACCATTGCATTGAGCAAGTCTGATTGCTTCATCTTTGGCAGTGCCTTTGATATGTCCAAAGTGTCACCCTCTTTTAACCCTAAAGATAGTAGAGTAGACGAGGACTGACTCCCTACGTTGTTGTCAAACGTCCAAGAACTTGTGGATGTAACATAAACGGTGCTGCCATAACTAAACTCAATAGTTCCTATCGCTGTCATATACTCAGCCCCTTCGCTTATGATTTCGCCAAACGCAAAGCTATCTGATATATTTATTACTGACTGAGTAGTAGCTCCCGTATTCCATTGAGCAAAGAACTCATCAGTGAAGTCCAAAGGCTTCTCGTCTAAACGTGTAAATAACGTACCGTTCTTTTTGACAAGCCACACGTAGACTCTGCAAATAGCATCTGTATGGTTTGTGAATATGTCATTTAACTCTAAGGTTGTTAGCTGATTTGCTTGGGTGTAGTTCAAATCAAAATTTAGAGAGCCTTGAAATTTGTACGTTTCTACCGCATCAGGTGTAAAGTACCCGCTAGCCGTATCATACTCCCCAGTAGATGTGTTATAAAAAGGTGAAGGGGATGATGAGTTTAAAATTATCTTAGAGGAGTCCGCTAATGATGCTGATGCTCCTATGAATTGGCAAGCAATAGCGTTCTGCGAAGTCGTCAATCTTCTTACGTTATACTGCCTTTCTTTTATCGCAGCGTTACCCCTTGTCAATGTATTGTCCAATGAAAATAAAGCAAGAGACCGAAATAAAGTGGTATCAAAAAAAGAAGATACCAAAGTAAAACCTGCGTTACTAAATATTTTTGTTATTATCTCACGTATGTAAACAACGGGTTGGAAGTCTGTTACTGCCCAATCCTCATACTGTGCTGTCGTTCTGCCTCCTCTATCTATCATAGGGTAGAAATATCCGCTGCTAGTTCCTGCTACCCAACTATTTGTAATAGAAACGTAGTTGTAAGTATGATCAAATCCACCCCAAGCCAAGTCAGCAATGTACTTATCTTTTATTAGCTCGTAGATGTTACCGACTGCTCCCGTGGCTTGTATCTTATAAACTACTTTGCCGTCAGTCTCTACTACGTCCACAAGTCTACAGTAGCCATCCATCACCACTACACCATCTTGAACTATTTGATAGCTAGTTTTCTTATTCGGGTCGAAAGTCTGAAAGGCTACGTTTACATCAAAGGCGTGCTCAAAGATTTGATTAGTTACTTTATTCTCTGGTATTGTGATAGTCTTAGAGAAGTCGCTTGTTCTGCGTTGTGGGTTCTCTACATCGTAGGACTCTTTGGTCAAAGGAATAGCACCCTCATTATGTGGTATTATGTTACCTGCTATAATATGCTCGATTACCATTGTCTCTTATCGCTGTTGTCTATTGTCATATTAAGTGATAAACTAAACACCTTTCCATCCTCTGATTTCTTACGCTCGTATGTCTGAGCTGACACATTGACACTAACAAACCCACTAGGACTATTCCAATAAACCTCTGGAGACGTTGAAAGGTCTTCTAAGCCCGCTATCTCAAAGTCACTAAGCAATCTACTGTTAATACTATAAGCCTCGCTTAAAGAGGTGTCAAAAGGTCTTGTACGCTGTGCAGACGTTGTGTAACTTAATGACGTACCGCTTACCCTATCCACTGAGTACTTAGCTAGGGTCTTGCTTATGGCTACATCTTGCTTGCTTTTACCGTCAAACACAAAGCTATCAAAGCCTCCCCAACGGTTTAACCAGTGTAACTCGTAGTTTGTGTAGTCAGTATCGCATTCATCTATCTCATATAGGTAAGCATTAGACGCTAGCTCTAGAGTGGACTCATCATAAATGCCTATTGCATAGTATTTAGCTCCCGTGAAATTAGGTGTTACGCTCCAAGTGTGGTCTGGTAGCTCTTGTCTGCCTACGTCTAAAGCGAAATAGTTTTGCGAGGTGGTAGTTAAGTCTAGTACGCTAGTAGTTAATGCAGTGAATGAGCTGTTAAGTGTTCTAAGCCATACTTGGAAGTTGCCTGATGCGTTCCTTTGCAGCCATTGTAACTGTATTTTTTGGTCAGTCTTTACTTTAAGCCATTTATCGTTAGCACTGAAAGCGTTTATAACTGGTATATGATTGCTAAATCCACTCAGCAAGTTCTTCTCTAAAGCACTAGTAGCTATTTGATAGTCTTGGAATTTGTTAGATGCAAACTGTAAGTAAGTAGGCGAAGAGTTATAAGCTGGAATTGTGCTAGATGTATAAGTAGAGCCTTGTAATGCTCCATTATAGTATTCTTGAAACACCACTCGAAAGTATGATAATGCAGTCGTAGTAACATCTACAGTGTCTCCATCCAAGAGCGTGTAGTTAGACGATACAAAGGACTTTACTATGTCTTGTATGCTAAGTATCGCCTGAGTGCTAGAAGGTCTTGCACTTATTGACTGAGTGCTTATTAAAGTATTAGCCGCTGCTGGGTTTAGGTATATCTTACAAACTATCTTAAAGCCAGTCTGTGCCGTATTGGTAGAGCTTATCAGATACTCTATAGGAGCGAACGCTGGTCTTATGTATGTTGTACTAGGTTGGTCTTGGATTGTAATTGCCATCTATTAATATATACAATTATAGCTATAAAAATTTACCGTATATAAAAAGAGCCACCCTAAAGCAGCTCTAATTATTAACAAACAAACGTCTTTATTTACTTTTCATACTTTTCAAATATTGCCTTTATGATGTCTCTAGTAATGAAGTTCTCTTCTCTTTGTGCTAACGTTTCGCTAGTGATAGGTCTACCCGATAAGTCTCCTTGTCTCTCAGATAGTGCTGCTATAATTTCGTGCTTTAATTGTCTCATTGGTTTAGTGCTTTGTTAATTGCGTTCATATTTTTACCATAAGCCATACCAGACTCTTCACTACCTATTTCTACTAGAAACTTCTGGCATTCTTGCAGTGCCTCTAGTAGGTTTGGTGCTGCTGCTATAAGTTGAGCGTCAGCTGCTTGCTCAACTTCAGAAGATTCATTAAATACAAGCCAACATATTTCTTTTCCATTAGATGTAACTTCGTAGTCATACCCATCTGGCTTTATTGCTATCCACTCTCCTTTAGTTCCTTTAAATTCTTTCATTGTATTGTAGTAGTTAATTGTCCTATGGGCTGCTCTAAGACCTCTAAAGTTATTGAGCCTTGTATGACATTGTAGTTGTGCATTGCACGCTCTAAGGCTGCTGGCATAAGCTCATCTAGGTGTTCGCTATTAATCTCTGCAAATCTGTTTATAGTCCTAAGTGATTTCTTAAATCCATTCTCAGGAAAGTCTATCTCATCCATTGTGTTTAGCATATTGATAGTCTGCAAGTATAGCAGAAGCATCGGGTGTACTCCTTTTGTTTTGCTCACAATACCTCGTAGTTATCTGTCTTTAAAAACTGCACCCAATCGTTATCCGTATTATGTTCGTTAGACTCAAACTCTTCTGTGTTCATATGGAGCGTTCTGTATTTAGCACAGATCTTACCATTGGTGTATTTTCTGATGGTGAACAGCTTTTTCTTTTGGTTGGCTGTTACTCTTATAGTTTTTATTAGTTTCATAGTAATTAAATATTCATTAATTGATTTGACTTCTCTTCTCCATAATAATTAACCATTTTTGCGTGATTACTTTCAGAATAAGGCTTTGAGTACTTAACTTCTATTTCGCCAAATGTTTGAGGTACTTGCTTTGCAGCAAAATAAGACAATGTTTTGTTATTGTCTGTTTCTTCCATCTTACTTTTAAATGCAGTCATTAATTGATTAAGAGTAACCCCTGACATTTCAGTTACATACTTTTTTAATATAGTAACTATTTGAGTTCTGTTTTCTTTTAGGTATTTTTCTGTGTTTGTCATTTTGTTTGTTTTTATTATGCCACAAATATAGTATAAAAAAGTAATACCAAGCAAACTATTTTAATTATTTATTTTCGACCCTTACTATCTCAGTAATAAACTCACTGAACTCTGTAAGCAAACGAGCTTCAAACTTAATAAGCTCAGGGTCGTTAATCACATTAGAGTAGAAGTTCGTAGCTTCAAGCCCTTTGTTAAATATGCTTCGTGCTATTAAAAAAGCTATACTATCGAGTACTGCTTCATTGTCATTTCTTTTACCTGCTCTAGTATTCTTCGCTCTTTGCTTTCGTTTTACCTTAGTAGTCTTTTTAGATATCTTTTGCTTTTCACGTGGTCGCTGCTTGCTTATACCTCTGTTGAGCATAAACTTTCGTATAGCATCTATTGGTGGCATCTTATTAGTGTACGAAAATGGTGAGCCGCTATTCTTTGAATAACTACTTGTCTTTCCGTGGACTCCTTGGTCTAAGAACTCATAGTACTCAGGCATTGATATACTCACCTTGAAACCTCTTGATGTTATTTGTATCGGTCGCTCATTCATTGTGCCTATCGCTGCGGCAGTTGCTCCGCTTGACATAGGGTAAGCATCCTCTAATTTTTCCCTTAGCTCATTGACTACTGTCTGCCAGTAGACCATTAGGCTGTCGAATAGTTTACTTTGCAGTTTTCTCATAATCTGTTTTCTCTGTCATATACGCCCACCAGTTTAAAAACTCAATCGCTCCCATCTTAGTCGTGTCATTAATACTTATGTTGTGTAGTGCTGCCATCTCTGCCATTACTGAGAAGAGTGCCCATCGTTGTCCAAAATCTCCTGCACCTTCTTCGGTGTCTCCTCCATCCACTTTGTTAAAGAGTCCTCTGTATTGTCTAAGTAGTTGTTCCAAAGATTCCAAAAAAAAACAAACACATTCCAAACCTCTGACAGTTTGGCGTCTCTAATCAAAGCAGCTCGCTCATTCAATCCAATACCATCATCTCCATAATGTTTACCTTTAGGCTTGCACATTGCGGCTAAGAGCAAATCCATAACCTCAACGGCTTTACCTTGATTCTTGCTTCGTATGTTTAGAACGTCCAACAGTTGCCCACTGCTTAGCTTGTCAGGCTTGTGTTCGATGTGATACTTAACACCTCCTAGTGTGATAGAGTTGTTTATCCTAACCTTCTCTAGTAGCCTCACATTGAAGTCACTAAGCCCCTCAACTAGCTTGCTGAAATCGACCATTTTTATCCTGCTAGCTTCCTCGTAGGTGATGCCCTTTATTGCAGACACCGCATAGATGTTTTGCTCAATCATAGACAAGTCCTCGTCTATCTCATTCAATAGCTGGTATTGCCCAACAGTTAATTTATATAACATAATATTTTCCGTACCCTTTTTTACTAAATTTGTGCATTACTAAATACCTGAGTGCATCAATAGCGTGGTTATAGTTATCAATAGGTACATTAAGGCTGTCTCCATTCTTATCTACCTTCCATCTATACTGCTCTAGCTCCTTAATTAGATTCTTACTGCCAGCATCTACGTTTATCGTGTAACCCTTTAATAAGTTTATACCAAACATAATACTATCCTTTCCTTTCTTCACTCCGTCTACCGTCCATCTAAGCCGTCTAAGCTCCTCAATACTCTTAGGCTCTGCACTGTCTGCCACAATTAACGTGCCTCTGCTGATACCTAGTATCTCCATCCGACTACTTATGTCTTGGTTGGTTAAGCCAGTCTCATAGATAACCTCTTTAATCCATAGCTCTCCGTTTTGCTGCCTTACCTCAACCATAGAAGTAGGGTCATTAGTAAAACCAAAGTCAATGCCATAGCCTACAAGCTCCTTATCTTCAAAGCTCTCTGTAGTAGTGTACCATTTCTTTAATACTAAGCCCTCTATACGTCCAGTGATGCCACGAGCGTACACCTTCCACAAGTCAAGGTCTTTATCTTTAAGCCCTTCAATCTTTGCTCTAGTCTTATCCGTTAAGAAAGGGTTATGTCTATGGTCTGAGATAATCAACTCAGTATTCTCTAAGGGTATTATCTTATCGTGCACCCAAAATGAGGTGTCAGGATTATAATCTATAAACACTTTCTTTCTAGTCCTCAAAGATAGCTGCTCGAATACATTGTAGGGTATGCCATTGGCTTCATTTACGAACAAATAATCCCTTTTACCCGACTTAGCGTCTTGCTCGTTGTCGTAGCTATTGAACTCTATCACGCTTTTGTTTAGAAATGTCATTAACCTCTCAGAGCGATTATAAGAGACTAACTGCTGCTGGATTACTTCGTCTGCGTTAATGATGTCTAAGGCATCCCTCAACGCTCCTACCTTTAGATTGGGTATATCCTGACCTACTACTGTGATAGTACACTCTGACTTTATAGCTAAGCTGAATAGTACTTGGAGGATAGCGTAAGTTTTTCCCGAAGATGTCCCGCCTTGATTGACTACTATGTCAGCTTTAGAGTTATAGTTTAACCGATATAGTCCGCCAGTCTTAATCAACTATCCCTTTTTCATTGTCAGCAAACGGTACGCCCGTGTCTATAATATTAATGTCTAATGATTTGTAGACTATCTCCTGATTAACGTCTGTAGTTTGCCTTGACTTGCCCTCTAGTCTATCCATTAGTTCCTGATACGCTCTTATGTCTCCTTTGAGTGCTTTGTTTAATATAGCTAAGTCCATACGCTCAGCAATAGAGAAGTCCTCGAGCTCTCCCGTGATAGGGTTCTTTACATTCTGCGTAATCTCTAATAAACGCAGTAGTCTAGTCTTAGAGTTAGGTACTCCTTTAGGTCTGCCGTTATTCTTAGGTTGATTATCACTTGAAAATCTATGCTCTTTTGGTGGTTCGTTCTTTGCCATATTTACCCGTTAGTTGCCCGTTATTCATATCTCTTTGCCGCACTTCTCGCACGTTTCTATCTGCTTATCTTCTTTCTCGCTTGTCTCTTCCTCTATCTCAAACGGGAAACCATCAAGCCCCCACTCTTCAAGTTCCTTTACATCCCACTCATTCGCTAGCACATCCCAATCGTGTTCTCCAAACCCTACATTGTCTGCAATGATAAACCTTCGCTTCTCGTCGTCTGTAAGCCCGTCTGCTCGCTTTACCCATTCATCTGGTATGTTAGTATAGCCAAGCTCTTTAATTGCCTTAAAACGCATATTACCGCCTATTATGACATTATCCTCGTTTACTACCAAAGGTCGCAGCTCCATCATCTTAGGAAAGTCCTTTATGGACTTGACTAACTTCGCAAACTTCTCATCTTTGATAAGTCTAGGGTTAGATGGATTTAGTTTTATGTCTTTAATCTTTACCATTGGAATCCTCTACAATATTCATCTCCACTAATTGGAGTTCTCATAGTAACAAACCAAGGTGCGTTGGTACAGTTGTTTGTGATCTTATACCCCCAAGTAAGCCGTCTGCCATCTGTAGTCCAGCTGCTGCCACTCCATGCCTCTACTTGACCACAGTAGCAGTCTACTACCTCTTTCTCAGGTATCGAAGGTTCTTCCTTACATCCTATTGCAAGGATGGCTATTATTATTATTATGTATTTCATTTTTTTAGTCTATTTATTATTTCATCTACTTGTTCTTCTGCACATCCTATTGTATTATCAATGTCATCAAACTCGTCTGGTTTTGAAATCGTATCAGCATTATAACTTGTAAATGCTTCGATTAGTTTTTGTCTAGTTGTGTTTATTTTCATTATGTTATATATTTATAGTATAGTTTTAAAACGTGTTTATATATGCACTTACCACATTCCATATCAGGGTTATAGTTGAAGTCCTCTCTGCATAGCTTAACAAACTCAGGCTTTAATTCTTTACTTAGACTTCCTCCTTGCTGCTTGTACATAGTTGTTATCTCAACCTCTAGCTCTTTGGTCATAATGTTTGTAATCTCTTTTTGTTCTCTTTCGTTAAGTCGTGCTTAATCTTCACGTCCTCTTTTAGTTTCAATCCTAGTTCTACTTGCATAGTATGATTACCTTTTATTTTCTTTATTGCAGACGCCCAGTCATTATTATATACCTTTATACTGTTTTTATTTGTTGAGAGTAGATTGTAAGGGCTGACCGCACTAACCATCACTGGCTTTGCAAAGTGTCCTGCCTCTATCATTTTAAGCTCAGACTTGCAGCTATTAAATGTATTGTCCTTTAATGGTATAACACAGATGCCACAATGCTCATAATCCTTAGCGTACTCTCTAATGGAACTAAGCTGCTTCTTTATTGCTTGCATCCTCTTCGGTATAATAGGGGCTTTAATCAATAGCTTCTCATCTTCAAAGGCAGTGCCTAATATTTTTAAATCTTTTAAATGTGTGCTACCTCCTGAGTAAAAAAACGTGTCGAAGTTTATACTCAAATCCTCGTATGCAAATTGCTTTTCCATTGGGTCTAAAGCATTCTTTACTACCTCCACATTTTTATTGTACGATGAAATCTTTTCAGCAAGTAGCTTTGTGGTAGTCCATACCACATCTGCAAGCCTCAAGTTTCTTACTATACACTTGTCTAGATGGCTTTTATTGTAGTAGTGTCTCATTGGGTGACCCTTTGGCATAATCCAGTAGTCGTCTACATCACAGATTACTTTGATTCCTTTCGCCTTTAGTTTCATATAGGCTTCTTCTGGCTGCATCTTGTGTGATATGTTACGGTTGTATATTACGTGGGTGACTCCTTCTAACTGCTCAAAAAACAAATCGTCTTTGTTATCTAAGCAAACTACATCAATGCCATAATCTTTGTGCATCTTAGCCATTGGAACTATGAGCCTATGATATGACACACCGCTTATACTCCTGACTATGATAGCCACCTTTATTTTATTCTCGTACATTATTTTAAATTCTTTTTTTGCTTTGGCGTAATCACTTTTTAAAGTGCGGTAGCCTATTGACGCCCCCTTGTGTATCTGTGTGAGATTGTCCCCGTTGTATATAGCTTTTAAAATGTTCCCGTAATAGTGTCCCATCTTATCAAGCACCTCACTCACCTCATCGTTGCTGCTGCTCTCGTGGTCAAAGTATGGGTCTTTCTTATTGTACTTCTTTATCCACTGGTTACGCATTACCATAGCAAAAAAGCCAGCGATATTATCCACTGGCTTCTTGGTTAAGCATATTTCAAAAGCGATAGAAACTAATTCGTCTGCCTCTTCCTTGTTAGATGTTAGCCTCAGTGCATAGTCTCGTATGCTCTTATCAAAATATACTTGCTCTAGGGTCATAGATTAAAATGGCAGTTCGTCTGCTGATGGGTTTTGGCTTTCTCCTTTGGGTGTAGGTTTCCAAGTGTCAAGCTCTACATAAGGCTTTCCGCTTTTTCCTACGTGAACATTTAGATTTAACCATCCTTTGTCGGTGTGTTTATGGATAAACTCAATTGCATCCTCAGACTTTAGACTTAGACTACCTACCACCCACTCTGGTGAGTCAGGTTTCATCTTAAAAATAAACCCTTCTGCAAACACTTTTTCTTTTTTTTCGTTACTCATTTTTACTTAATTTAACTTTTAGTTGCTCTATTAATAATTTCATTCGGTCTACTTTACCAAACAAATTCCAAGACTGACCGAGCGAGTCAAGCTCTTTTTGTAGCTCCTCTAATTCTTGCATATTTCCTTAATGAGTTTTATATCTGTAAGCCTCCAAAGTAGTCTGTCATTATGAAGTATCTTATGATTATTCATAAGCCTAGCAAATAAAGTTTCCTTGTCTGCTATGCTGCCAAATACTCCTGCTGTTATTGTTTTACCTGCTTTAGTGGCGGTTACTTTGTATAGTCCTTTCATATCCTACTTTGGTTATCGTGTTTAATGTGGCACGCTCTGCATCTTATTTTAATATTAGTGTGGTCATAAGCCAGCTCACTCCTCCTAGTTTTCTGTGCCTCGTCTACACTTATAGTGTGGGAGCAGTCAAGATATACCCCACTAGACACTAAGCAATCTACACAGAAGTTATATCCAAACTCATAAAACTGTGAATCTAAAGCGACTTTCTTAGCTCCTACCGTGTATCTGTCAATCTTTGACTTCGATATTCGCTGCCCATCAGATGTATAATAGTGATTCATTGCTACAAATATATTTTTTTATTTGATAAAATCAATACTTACTTAATTTTATATGCCAGTTTGCCTTATCAAGTCTAGCCTGCAAGTCTAATGATGTCATCAGTGTTCTATGATATTCCTCTTCCATATCGTTAAACTCTGTTTGCATAGCCACACAGTGCATCACTAGGTTGTCTAGTACCTCTATACGTTCGCTGGCTTCGTCCTTTCCTTTGCCGTTGTACTTTTGCAACTTTACTTTCATTTGATTTATCACGCTCTTTGCTTTCTTTATTGGTGGCTTAAACTCCGCTATAAGTTTCTTGATTTCTTTTTCAGTTCTCATAATTAAAATGGTTCATTGTCTTTTACTTCAAATAAATTATCTTTCATCGGGTCTTTTACTTTTTCCTCGTTACCGTATGCGTATGTCTTTACGCTCTCCACTACATCATACTCATAGTATCTCTGCTTATTCCAGTCCATCCATAGGCTGCAATCTCCGAGCCTTCCGTAGTGTTTAGGCTTTACTTTGTCAATGTATATCTGATAAGGTTGGTTGTTATCCTTACTTTCTTTGTGAACTACCATTATATTCTTACCGTTATTATTCCACTCACTGCCTCCCATCAAATCATACACGCTAGGTTTTTTGACGTTGCCATCCTTGACCGCTTTAGGGTCAGGGTTCTTAGGGTGTATAATTGTAAAGGCGTGCATCTTGTTGACATCCATAAACCTATTCCTTAGACTTAGTATCTTCCTCAGGTAGTCGGGGCTTGTTGGCTCGCCCTTGTGTGCCATATAATTCCAAGAGTCTATCACTGCACTATTGCAGCCTTGCTCTTTGGCTATATTCCAAAACTCCTCTGGTTCTAAGCTATGCTCTGAGCTAATAAACTTGAACTTATCGCTCAAAAAAGCCGAGTTTTTGACGATGTCCTTCTCTGTAATAGCATTATCATAGTGCTGGTCAAAGGTTTTTCCAGTGAGTTTGTGCATCAGATTACTTAATACTTCGACATCGCTACCATCATCAGGCATATAAACGCAGTGCCTCCATCCTTCGTTTATTGTTAAGCCCATCATTATCTCTTTAAGTACTAAAGACTTTCCGTAGAAGGGGTAGCCAGTTATATCTGTGCAACCTCCCTTAGCAAATGTAAGGTTATTATCAAAAGACTTTAAACCTACTTTGCTACCTTTGGGTAGTCCGTACTTCTGCAAGTGCATGAGCTGGTCTATTATTTCGCTGCTCTTTTTTATCATACTCTTAGCTTGCTTCTGTTTACGTGTTCTAATAATTGCCCTATGTAATCCACTGGTTGCCCTTTGGTGTCTTTAGTTCTAAATAACCATTGAGGGTTTATCTTCTCAGCCCAAAACTTATCATCGTGGTTGCTTACTGCTTTTAATATCTCAGAGGGAGTATAAGTGTCTAGCCAAAACATAAAATTATTTACATCATTCTTACTGCCTTTGTACGGAGAATTTTTAATCTCATTATACTTGACCATAAAAAGTTTATACTTATCAAAGTTTTTATCGAAGTTGCTTTTAGGTTTAACGATTGTATTCTCACTAAATAATTTTAATTCTAGACCCCCTATATCCTTTTCTTTTCCTTCTTCTTCTTCTCTTTCTTCTTCTATTGTTTTCAATTGCGTTTCACTTGCGTTTCGTTTGAGTTTCACTTGCGTTTCACTATTTGAATCAGTACTTTGGTAAGTGTCATATTTACAGACAGTTAGCCGTGTCGTTTGCGTTTCGTTTTTTAGCATAATCATTCCATCTTTTTCTAGCAAAATTAAAAACCTTCTAGCCTTACTTTTATTTACACCCCATCTTTTAGACCAAGTCTCGTATGAATATAACTTCTGACCAGCTTCGCAGTTATATATAGTTCCTTTTATAACTGTTCTAGCAGGTGCGTGGTTTACTTCTATAAGTATGTCAAGCCACCATTTAAGATAGTTAGCATCTGACCATAGCCAGTGCTGATTGAGTTGTCTATGTAATTTTATCCATCCGCTCATATTTATATCTCTCTTAAGTCCCCTATTAGAATACGTAAATCTTCTTCATCTACGCTAACATTTTACTACCGTTTTCGTCTGTCAAAACAAAGTCCACCTGATAATTGTGGTCTTGCTTAAAAATTTCTAGAACTGTTGAACTTCTTTCGTATTCAAATTTTACTACTCTCATAATTTTATTTATTTAATTTGTGACATAAAAAAAGACCTCGCTTAAGAACTGAGTGAGGCAGTTCTTAAGGTTGGTCTTGTAAAGTTCTTTCAGTATATTAACCCCTTCACTGGTAAATACTTCTGCAAATATAAACCTTTATTTCATATATTTGTAAAATGATTATAAAATTATAACTTATCTTCTATTATTTTATACTCTTTCTCAAATTCTTTATCCTTTGGGTATTTAACTTTAAATCCTATCTCATCTATCAAGTGCTGTACTCTTCGGATTAGGATGGTCAGCTCTATTACTAGGGTGGCTTTACTCATTTTTTTTAAATTGAACTCTAAAACCTCCTTTGCCATCGTCTACAATTTTACCCAAAGTGTATCCATTATAATCTATAAACTCATCAGTAATATCTTTCCCGTTGTGTATTAACTTTTCTCCAGTCTCTTTTATTACATCAGAATTAATAGATCCCAACTTATTGTAGTCTACTCTAGGAGTACTATACCCTAGCACTTCCTTAACCCTCTCCTGCTCCGCCTTGTTTACACGGCTCTGGTAGTTCTTACCTCGTAGCTCTGGATTAGTCTGCTGTAGCCTACACGATGCTCTTACTATACTTGCTGCCTTGGTGAAGTTAGCAGCTATTAATATTGATTCCTTTAAGGTAAGCCCTTCATCCATAAACATTGATACTATTAAAAACTTTCTGTTATCTCTTAGGTCTAAATGCTCCGTCAGTAGTTGTTTTACTTTATCTATTGTTTTCATTGCTGGTATATCAAAAGAGTTTTTATTTTTTTTGTCTGTCAATTTGTAGATTTTATTTTCCTCCATATTTTTTATATAAAAAAAGACCTCCCCTAAGTAGTAGGTTAGGGCTACTGCTTAAAGTTGGTCTAGTAAGTTCTTATTTTTAACCCTCCTAACGGTTAATACTTCTGCAAATATAACTTTATTTTTGATATATTCGCAAAATGATAATAAAACTTTATAATCTGCCAAAAATTTCTTTGAATAAGTTTTATGCAGGGATGCACTGGACAAAGCGAAAGGAAATAAAGGATAACTATACTCAGATAGTAAAGAGCCAATGTAAAGAGGTGCTGCCAAAAGATAAAGTGTATTCCGTAGAATATCAATGCTACTTTAAATCAAGACCCTTAGACGCTTCTAATTGCGTGGCTATGGTTAAGATGATTGAAGATATAATCTTTGAAGATGACACGTATAAGATAGTAAAAGATATTAAGATAAGCAGCGAGAAAGCAAATCAAGATTTAGTAATTATAAAAATAAATGCAATTTAATTTGTTGGGTATTAAATAATTATACTATATTTGTGGTACAATAACAAAGAAACAAACCTTAAAATATACAAATTATGACAACTATATCAAACACAACAGGAAGTAAAAAAGTAAATATCTCAACAGATGGAACGGGAATGGTTAGAGCGTTTTATGTTCAAGTTTATAACGGACAAGAACAAGTTTTAGATAGCAAGTCTTATAAGTCTTTTAAAATGGCTGAAAAATGGGCAAACAAAAAATTAAATTAAGCGAAAGCGGATGGATTTACTGCTTCAAAAGAGGTGGTAAATTCGTTTTTTTAGATAGAAAAGATAAACTAATCAAGAGTTTTAATACTTACAATGAGGCTGTTGCGTTCGCAAATAGCAACATTGACTTAATTAATCAAAACCCAATCAAGAACTAATGAGAAAAAACATAGACATAAAAGAAAAAGATGTACAGCCTTTAAAAATATTGGCGGTTAAAGCAAATAAAGACTTAAAGAATTACATACAGGACGTATTGAGTTAGCACGTGTTTAAGGCAAAAAAATAATTGCGTACAATGTTAAATCTATGGGTAGTTTTTGCTCGAATTAAAATAAATAAATTATGAAGATATCAGAAAAAGTAATTGACATAATAAAAGGAATGGAAGGGATCGGCGGAGTACCAACAGACCAAGAGTTCTTAAATGAATTTGAATTTCGTTTAAAAGCACTAAAGCAAGGGCAAAAATTACCTATAGATAGTGTTAGCAACCAAAGGAAACTGTTAACTGCGTATGAGGTTTATAAACGTGGTGAAATTCCTGACGATAATTGGGATATTGACTTATTTTTAGGAATTGCAAAAAGCAGTTTATAGTTGCTACGTGAGTATAAGAGCCGTTTTTTCTATGGCTTTTATACAGTGTTAGGTGTAGTTTTATGCCTTTTTGCTGAGGTCAGAAATATGGTTAAAATATGAGTCCAACCTATCTCACAAAAATTCCACAGAGGTTTATTGATGCCCCTCTGTGGATATAAGTAATTGAATATTAATCAAATAAATAACTTAAAAATGAAAGAATTAGCACTAATACCTAACAAAGAAGGGTTTGAGTTTATTGCAGTTTTAAAAGATGGCAGTGAAATAAAAACAAAAGTATTAAAAGACAATAGCGGACTTCATCGTTTTGTTGAGTTCAACGATACGATAGGTTGGTTTCCTTTAAATTACTGCTAACGCCCGAATATGCACCCCGTACGCCTCAAGCGTATGGTGTATATTGGATGTTAAAAAAACAAAATAAAACATTGCGTATTAAAAAATTATACTATATTTGCATAACAATAACAAAGAAACAAAATGAAAAGATTACAAGACGTTTATTTATCGCAAGAAGCATTTGACAAAGACCTTGATGACTGCTTAACTATTACTGCTTACCCTAGTAAAAGAAAGCCTTATTATGTTTGTGAACATGTTTCACTAGCACTTTACAAAAGCAAAGTAAATATTTATATAAAATGAAACAAACTTTTAGGAATCAAACCATTAAAATACTCCGATACCTTATGCCAATAGAAGTATTGGGGATGTGGTACATAGACGAGCCGTTCTTTGCTGTGTTTTTTTTAGTAGTCGGGATAATAGCATTTGGAGCAAAATATGAATCTTAGTGTACACGAGAGTATTACTCTCAGAGCTTTGGTAAAGACAGAGCTTAACAAATCGAAAGCAAGAAAGGTAGAAATGTATGCAGACGCAGACGATAATTTTAGCTATGACTTGTACTGGGAGAATAGAATTAATGAATTAGAACGAATATTAGAAAAATTATGATAAACAAAATTAAAGACAAATTAGAGCTAAGGCTCGCTGAGTTAGAAGCTAAAGAGGAAACTATCGAGAATCTTCACCGTAGACTTGAGCTAATCAAAACACTACTAACTATTAATAAAATAGAGCAAGATAATGACATTTGAAAACAATGAACTATCACAGTACACTGCAAGAGCGTTGAAGCACTTGACTAGTGAAGCTGAAAGAAAATCAATAGCCAACAAGAGAGGCATAAGCATTCACACGCTTAACTCCGTACTTAACAGACAGCGGAAAATAACAGACGTAACTACTCGCCCTATATTAGATGTGACTCATTTAGCAATTTTAAACGCTAACAAAAGAGACACTAATCTAGCGGAGGTAAGAAGTTTACTCGCAGAAAAAGCAACTAAAATATGAAAGGATTATACAAAGAACTAGGGGGAGTAAAGAGTGGCAAAAGGTTTAAGCACGGACTAGTAAAGCATCCATTGTATTGTGTGTTTTACGGAATGAAAGCTAGGTGTTATAATAAGAACAACGAAGCATACAAAAACTACGGAGGTAGGGGGATAGACGTATGTGATGAATGGTTAAATAGTATCAAAGATTTTATAGATTGGGCTGAGTTTAACGGATACAAAGAAAATCTGCACATTGACCGAATTGACAACAACAATGGGTATAGTCCTACTAATTGTAGATTTGTCACTCCGCGAGATAATATTCTAAATAGAAGGAAGTTTAAAAACAACACTTCGGGGTTTGTGGGTGTCAGTAAGCTCGGTGGAAAATGGAGATGCAGGATTGATGTAAAAGGTAATACAATCAGTTTAGGTACTTACAATACCCCTCAACAAGCCTCAGCAGCTAGGGATGCGTACATTATTAAAAACAATTTAACTAAGTATAAAACACAAATACAATGAAAGAATTAACAACACCACTACCAATAGAAAGCATAGACTTTCGGGTACAATCAATTAACAAAGGCGGCTATGCTACTATATTAGCGTACAAAGATGCAAGGGTAGATATGCAGCAGCTAGATGACGCAGTAGGGGCTTTGTATTGGAAACGTGAGCATACTAGAGATAATAAAAACTGCATAGTATCAATATGGAGTGACGAGATAAAGCAGTGGGTCAGCAAAGAAGATACAGGCACGGAGAGCAACACGGAGCAAGCCAAAGGTTTAGCCTCTGATAGCTTTAAACGAGCGTGTTTTAACTGGGGTATAGGGCGTGAACTATATGACTATCCTATTATAAGCATTAAGCTATTAGATGACGAGATTAAAGATGGTAAGCCCACTTGGAACTTCAAACTAAAGCAGTGGAAATGGATAAGCGAATTTAAAGATGGTAAACTATTAGGGCTTGCAGCAAAGGATAATAATGGTAAGTTAAGATTTAAGTATGGTGAGTTCACCCCTAAGTAATGGATTCCACAGTATTAATAAAAATACTATTGTCAGACTTTAGAAATCTAGAGTCTGCCAGTAGTTTTGATATAATAAAAGTAGAGCCAAATGACTCCGAACTATTTGAGGGAGATGAGAAATACTCTGAGCTAATGAAAGCGTATAGGGTAGCGAGTAAAGAATTAAGAGACTATAAATTTAATAAAAGACATAATGACTGAACTAATTAACCAAGTAATAAACACCCCTGCCAATCATTGGTATGTACTATCAATAGGGATAATAACGGGGACTATAGTACCTTTGATTTATCTAGGTAGAGTGATAACCCAAAATAAACAATTAAAACAAAAATTAGGATTATGAACCCATACTTAATACCTGCAATGAAAACGCATACAATTAACAAGCAATTAAGCGACATAAGCAGGCCGGAGCAGATAGTCAATATTGTTAGTGCTTACTTTTGTGAAAATACACCTATGGGAATCAGATTCCCAAACATAGGTACAAAAGGGCTTAATCAATTAGTTAAGAGTACTACTCGCAAGCGTGAAATAGTAGAGACTAGATTTGCTATATGCTACTTTATAAAGTCTATGCTCAACACCCCTCTTGAAGCCATAGGTTTGCTACTAGGAGGACGTGACCATAGTAGTATTATACATGCAGTAAATACTTATGAAAATGATGCCCAAACAAGTTCAATTAACTTTAAAAGACACGAAGATTTATGCGAGCTTTTAGCCGTAGATAATGACATAGAACAAATAAAAAGAAGCAGATAATGGAAGCAAATTTAAAATTTAACCTAAACACGGTAGCAGACGAACTAAGATACTATCAATGTGCAAACTCTGAAAGTATGGCATTAGCACTCCACGAGATAGCGTACAACCTGAGGAAGAAAATAGAATGGAAAGCAGAAAGAAATCCAAAGCTAGACCCCTCCGACTTAGTATTTGAGATGATTGCGGAGATAATAGAGAGCCACGACATACAGATAAATAAGATATTGTGATAATTAGAGCTATAAAATTGTATATTTACAATAGAATACACAATAAATACATCAAATTAGGTATAATAAATAAGAAAAAATGACAGACATAGCCACAAGAATAGAGAAAGTTTGTAATTCAGTACTAGCCAAAGAGCAAGAGTACCGAGAAGACAGAGAGACAATAAGCAATCGGTCAGCACTTTTAAGAGAGTCTGCCATCCACAAAGAGCTTATCTATGAGTACATAATAGAAATGTGCGAAAAAGAGAACGTAAAAGCTGACGCAGTGTTTAAGATAGTAGAATGAAATACTTACCCTATTTAATACTATTCATCTTAGGTGGTGCTTTGGGCTTTTACATAAATCCAAAGCCTAAACCTATTATATTAGACCCTATAATCCTAACTAATACAGATACAATATACAAAAAAATTAATGTACTGCAATTAAAACAAGACACTTTAAAAATATATTATGAGGAAAAAATTTACATTTATAATTCTCTTGCTACTAATGAGCGAGTGGAGCTATTCGCAGACCGTATTAACCGATAAAAACGGAGATACTACTGTGTGCATCTCGCTATCTCAAATGGATGGCATATACACGGAGCTTATACAGAAGGATAGTTTAATGTCTCAAAGCTATATTAACGCATCTAAGGAGCTTTTGCTGATACAGATATTAGATAGTGCAGACAAAGATATAAACACGCTTAAAACGGCTGCAAATAGTCTTAGCAAGAACAACGCTATACTATTAAGAGAGTCGAGAGATAAAGATATGAAAATATTGAGGAATAGGAGTATTTCAATAGTGGCTGTACTGGTTACTATTATTTCACTTCTATTTTAACGGTTAGGGTATGATTAGTTGCGAATTTAAAAAACAAAAATTATGATAACAGAAAAAGAATATTTAGAAGCTAAAATGATTATTAAGCTGTACGAAAGCCAGCAATTAAATATACCCATTGTTAGCAAAAGTGCGGTTGTAAAAAGTAGCGGTGACTTTAGGGATGATGATAATAGAGAAAGCCAATCAGAATATTTTGGCAAGGGATAGCATTGTTGCTAACGCCCAAATATGTGCCTTGTAATCCCACAAGGATTATGGCATATATTGGATGTTATAAATCCATTAAACAGTTTATAGCCGTGTGCCCTCCGATTACTACACCGCAGCCGATAGCT